>Ga0209256_1000267_pt1 | contig 92278 bp, 77 predicted proteins | sample AraplaCol_mCL_r2_2_FD_184270 | JGI IMG/M metagenome (GOLD analysis project Ga0209256, IMG submission 184270) | Arabidopsis root microbial communities from North Carolina, USA - plate scrape MF_Col_mCL_r2 (SPAdes) (version 3) | ecosystem: Host-associated > Plants > Roots > Endosphere | place... | reverse complement strand
GTTTTTCCATCATGGTCTCGCATTCGGCGGCACCCGTTGGTACCAGGAGGGTGGGGAAAGACTCTGCGAAACGAACGAACACAATCCATCGGGACTCGGTTTCGCGGGTGCTCGGACGCTGGGCCAGATGCATCTGCAAGCCGCCCATCAACTGGAGCATGTTCAGCACCCCGTGCAGCAGCCGGGCGACGTGATTCCGCCGGCGGCACTAAGCGCAGTCGCGAGGAACTGGTTGCCGCGACGCAGCCTGGCGGGCACCTACGACGAGGTGTGGCAGCGCGATGTCTTCCCGCTGCTGCCGCACGACTTCGATGAACAGTTCCACCAGTGCGCGCCGGAGGATCAGCAGATGCCGTATCCCCAAGGCGGAGAAACAGTTCGCTTGCTCAATCTGCTTCCCGGGCGACCCGACATGAGATTCGAACTGCCCAATTTCAAGCCGAAGGTCGGCGTGCTCCGTTCAGACACCTCGCAAGAAGCTCCCAAGGCTCACTTGGACACGCTGTTTTTCGAAACAGAAGAGCTGCGCTTCAGTGCCGTATGGCGGGCGAGTGTGCCGATTCGACGCAGCCTTCAGGAGTTCGAGGCCTGTGCGGTGGGAGGCGTTGACCCGGAACTGTGGGCACCTGGTTTTTCTGGCATCCGGAGTGGCTGCAAGGGCTGCGACGAGACAGAACTTTCCGTGGTGCTGCCATGAGCCGAACAAGCGCCCCCTCATCGAGCTGGCGCCCGATGTACATCCAGTCGCCTGCGATGTGCTGTGCGCTGGGACACCACAGCGCTGCCGCCATCGCGGCCATCGACGCGCACATGAACCATCTGCAGGAGACTGCTTTCCGTTGCGACGGTCAGGTCGTTCATGGTGCCACCATCCACGGCGTCGCGGTGCAAGGCACGTCGCGTCACGCGGCCATGGCCATGCAGGTCTGGTACGAAGCAACGTCCGGATTGGCTTCGGAGGTGCCACGTCAACACCTGCCCGTGCTGCTGCTGAGTGCGAGTCCGAAGTGCAGCGGCATGACGGTCGCTGAGGCGCATGGGTGCCTGACCGGAATGCAATCAGCTGGAATGGGACTGCATCCCGCTTCGTGCGTGCTGAGTCTGGGGAAGGCCGGCATCGCGGACGCATTGCTCGTGGCCGCCGAACTGCTGGAGGGGCGGGGACAGTTCGCGCGCTGCCCCTACGTCGTGGTGATTGGCATCGACAGCTTGCTCACGTCGGCCGCGATCTCACGTCTACATGCGCAGTCGCGCCTGAAGCTGCCGAATCAGAGCGATGGTCTGACTCCCGGGGAAGGCGCGGCGGCTCTGCTGTTGAGCCTTGATGGACCGGCTGACCGCACGGGCGTCTGGATCGATGGACTTGGTCAGGGAACTCCGACAGACGCATGGACGGATCAGGGCGCATTGGCGCCGGTGCGCGGTACCGGGCTCGTTCAGGCGATTCGTCAGGCGGCTGCCAGCGCCGGATGCGAGGTGGCCGATCTCGATTTCCACGTCAGCGGTGTCAGTGGAGAAGCGCGCCAGTTTCGCGAAGTGGCTTTGGCGCTCGGGCGAGCCATGGAACGACGGGTGGCGGAGTTCGACCACTATCCCATCGCGCGTGGTGTCGGCGAGACCGGCGCGGCGGCTCCGGTGCTGGCCATGGCGTGGCTGAGCCGCGCCCTGCTGCAGCCGGCCACGCGTGCGCCTGGCCGCAAGGCGCTGCTGCACGTGGGCAATGACAGTGGTGAGCGAAGCGCGCTGGTGCTTCGGGCTCGCCAGGGGTAAGCGGTCGTGGTTCGATCTCACATTCAATTCTTTCGTTCACGAAGCTGAGGCAACGCCGTCATGCAAACTCACGTGTACGCCAATGGTCGAGAGGTGGCCTCGAAGGCTGCCGACGGCAAGGCGACTGCCGCGTTTCCCGATCCCTGCTGGAGTCCGCCCGCGCCAGGCGCCGGGCCGGTCCTGATTCCGTACCCCAACACGGTCTTCGCACGTGACATCACCAACGGCACCGCCACCGTCAAGGTCTGCGGGACAGAGGTCGCGTTGGAAGACCATTCGTACTTCGCAACGAGCACCGGCAATGAAGGCGCGACGCAGGCCTTCAACAAGGGCGTCAAGACGTCCGTGATCAAGGGAAAGGCGTACTTCCAGTCCTGGTCCTTCGACGTCGCTTTTGAAGGCAAAGGGGTGGCGCGGCATCAGGACCTGACGACGCATAACCACGGCTCCAAGCCGGGGGATACACCGCCCACGTACTACATCGATGACCCGGCCGTGCGCGCCAAATGCAAGGACGAGCTGTCTGACATCAACAAGAAGTGCAAGCCTCAGAAGCCTCAGAGCGAAGAGGATGAGAAGAAGGGCAAGCCGCGCCGGCGGAAGAAGGGGCTGAGCGGCGCGCTGGGCAAGGCGGCGGAAGCGCTGGACGATGCCGGGAAGGCGTCCGCCCTCTACAAGCGAGACAAGGCTGGCAAGACGGCGACCGACGGCAACGCCTGGATGGAGGATCACTGCACGGGCTTGTGGATTTCGCCCCAGCACGAAAGTCCTGCCGATTTGCAACAGCAGTTGCAGTCGATGATGGACAACATCGAGAACTCCAAGCTGAGCCTGATGGGCAAGGCTTTCGGGGAACTCAAGGACGTCGCCATCGAGAAAGCGGGAGAGGCTGCGGCCAAGAAGGCCGCATGGTTCACCGCTCGCACCGTGGCCAAGGGCGCGGTTGGGGCTGTTGGGGTGGAAACCGGCATCGTTCCTGTGGTCATGGGAGCCTGGACCGCAGCTGATCTTGTCAGCACCGCGGTGGAGCTTGCGGCGATGGCCGGAACCAAAGGTCAGGCCGCCTTGCAAGCGATCATGGATATCAAGGACATCAAGGACAAGTCCAAGGCGATCCTGCAGGACTTCAAGGACAACCCGCACAAGGCGCATGCCAACGCCATGAGCCTGATGGCTCAGCTGGATCCTTGCGTGCGGGCTAGGAAATGCATGCTCGTGCCCTACAAGAACACGAAAGGCAGTCCGACGAAAGCCACGGCTCAGGCTCGCCATGGCAATGGTTGCTGTCCAGGGCAGACGGGCCACCACGTGTTACCGGACGCGATGGTGTCGGGCGCCAACTGCGATGGTTACGACTATGAGTCCGCACCGACGGTTTGCCTTGAGGGGACCAACAATCACGCAGGACATGGATCGCACGGCATGGCGCATGCGAACCTGAAGGCTTCAATCGATCGGTACAGGACGAGGGCCAAAAAAGACACCATGTCCTACACAGACGCCAAGAAGCATGGATTGGACGCGATTGAGAGTGCGGGTGCCGGTCACTGCGATCGCAAGTGCCTCGAAGCTCAGCTCGATAAGCATTACAAGGGATGTGTCGGTAAGGAACTAAATGCGGATTCGGGTTCCGGTGGTTCCAGAAAGAGCCCGGGCACTGGTACGGGGTCTGGCAAAAACCAAGCGAGGTAATTTGACATGCTGCTCAATGTGCAGGAGTACACCGAAGCGTTCGAAAAGTACTACGTTGTTGATTGCGCGATCCGTGACAGGAACGCCTTTGCGTTTGCTCTGGACCGCGTGTACACCGACGAAGAGGTTGAGGAGGAGGAACGAAACAATTGGGATCGATCGCTTCGCGAGAAGCGGTTGGTTACCGTGTTTCGCGACTCTCCTCCGGGCGACCGTTTGAGCTACACGAACTTTGAAGGCTGGGGGCCGCTGAAGCTGGGCTCTATGACCGTTCCGAAGACCCAGAGCATTCTTTACGAGAGCCACGAGGGCCGGATCTACGTGAATGGTTCAGGCGACGTTGCGTTTGAAAAGCCTCTCAATGGCAGAACGAATCCTGACTCCCCAATGCATGCCGATGTCAGCCGAATCAAGACGTTCAATGGCAAGGCGTTCTTGGCTGGTGGCTACCGAGGCTTCGCCGAACGCCTTGGCCGCGATGCCTATCGGAGCCATATGGCTCTAGTGGATGGTTTTCCGTTGGACCATCCAGAGAGTGGCCGGGAGGGATTCGACGACTTCGATATGTTTGCTGAGGACGACATTTATGCCGCTGGTGGAAAGGGAGATGTTTGGCATTTTGATGGCAAGAGTTGGCGTCAAATTTCGTTGCCGACCAATGCGTGGTTGAAGACTGTCTGCTGCGGTGCCGACGGCATGGTCTACATCTCAGGCTATGAGGGCCTGACTTTCATGGGACGCGGCGACAAGTGGAAGAAGATCCACGACGGAGGCGTCTATCTCGGCTGGCGAGACATGGTCTGGTTCGAAGACCGTGCCTGGGCGACCAGCGAGAACGGCTTTTGGACGATCAAGGACGGCCGTGTTGAGTTCCAGAACCACGAGCTGCCGCCAGAGATCAGCGTCTGCAGTGGCAACCTCTATGTCGCCGACGGCGTCATGCTGATGGCTGGCCTGGGTGGGGCCTGTTTCCGTGAGAACGGCAAGTGGCAGAGCATCTTCACCAAGGGCCAGATGGACAAGTTGCTGCTCGACGACGCCAAGTGAGCGAATCCCCGATTGCCTGGCCAAGCCTGCCGAAGATCGTCCAACCGCTGGTGCGCCGGCATGCGGAAGACGCCGCGTTCTACTGGACGCAACTGGACGGAGCATCACAGGCCACAGGGCTGAACGCTCAGCGATTGATCCACTTCCAGCGCCTGCTGGAGGCTCATCTGGAAGGCCTGCGCGTCGCTGGCATTGATGGCATGCCGCTGACGCAGGATGCGCTCGTCCGCTGGCGTAAACCGGGGGAGGCCTTCGCGGCATGTGCTGCCGCGCTGTCGATATCCGGCGGCGCTGAAGCGCGGGCTCATGCGCTCGAGCCGCTGCTGAGGACCATTCGGCAACTTCCGGATGTGCTGTTGCGCGGATTCATTTCCGCCCTGGCCTGGACGGATGCCGCGCAGGTGGAACCCTGGCTACGCGGCGCTCTCGTTTCGGACGATCCGGTGCTCCGTGTTGCGGCCCTGCGTGCCTGCTCGCTTCATGGCCTGCGAGTCGAGCGATGGCACCAGCACGCTCACCATCAGGACGCTCATGTGCGTGCAGCGGCTTGCCGAGCCGCCGGTCCGGAACATCTGCGCGAACTCGCGACGCTCCGCGACGATGCCGACCTCCAGGTGCGCGCCGAGAGCGCGATCGCGTGGGCGCGGCTGATGCCGGAGGGTGAGCGGCGTGCCGAAGAAGCAGCACAGGCGGCCAGTCTGCTGTGGCGGTGCGTGAGCGAACAGATTGAACTCACCGAGACGCGCAGCGGCTGGTATCGCATGCAGGCGCAGCGCCGGCTCAACCGTTGGCTGTGCCACTTGGCTTGGCTCGCGCCTCTTGGTCATGCCGGCGTGCCGCAGTTGCTCGCACAACTGCCACCGCGCTTGGCGCTGAGCTTCCTGCTCCATCACGGAGATGCAGCGCAACTGAAGTTTGTGGTGCAGGCCATGGGACAACCGGCGGTTGCGCGGTGGGCCCTGTGGGTGTGGCGTTGCCTCACGGGTGTCGACCCGCAAGTTGCCGGCTTGACGCTGCCCGACGCTCAACCCGATCTGGATGCGCCATTGAGCACCGATCAGCGGGATGCCGACCAGGGACTTCCATTGCCCGATGTGGCCGCTGTCGCCGCTCATCCGGGCAGCCATATCGTCTTGGAGGTGGGCGAGCGCCTGTTGATGGGCCAGCCGGTACGGGCTCATGCTTTGAGGACGCTTCTTGATCCTGCCGCCGATCAACCTCAAGCATTGCGCTTTGTTGCGGCCCATGCACTGACGCAATTGCATCCGGCCTATGCGCTCAATGTGCGTGCCAGCCCGGCGGTTCAAGCGGCGCAATTGGCTCGAATGGGAGTCGCTCCGTGAGCGGAATGAACGAACTTGACCCGTGGCAGGACGCTGCGGCATTGGCGCGGCGACTGCGTGATCCTGGTAGCGAGTTGCTAGTCGTACTTGGCGCGGAAGGTTGGTGCAGCAAGTGCCAGCGCTTGCGGCCTGCGTTCGATGCGCTGGCTGCGGGGCTTCCCGCGCCACTGATTGCGATGTGGCTGGACCTTGAGGACCACGCCGAGTTTCTCGACGGGTTCATTCCTCCTGATCTGCCGCTGCTTCTTCGATGGCGACAAGGCGTTTGCGTTCAGGCAGCGGTGATCGATGACATCGCCCTGGATGCGCCCCAGGATGAGCGCGTGAAGCTCCAGCCCTTGGCCATCGAAGGGACACGAGTGCGCGACCCGCATCAGGGCGAGTTGATCGAACTTCCCAGGCTATGGACGGAGTTCACGACTGCGACCTGGGCGCAGGGCATGGGCAAGAGCTGACATTGACGTGACCTTCCGTTTGGCCAGGCTTGGCCAACTGAAGATTGGAGCCGTTTTCCGGACATCTACCGTTCTGTGCAGGACAAGGGAGAACGAAGGAGGAGGTCCTGGCGGTCCTCGGGTCCCCCCGCACTCAGGCAGAGAACCCGGTGGATGGAGGGGCCGGAATCTCGTACTTCATTCAGGGATTGGTCTGCGTGTTTTCCTATGCCGATCCCGCCGGTGCACGCCTGTCATTTGTGATCCTGTCTCTGCCGGACGACTCCGACCGCGAGTCTGGATTGGCTCCTGCCTGAGGGGCGGGCGACCGCGGTGCACGACGGCCCCTCGCTCGATGTTCGCGCTGCTCCTCGCGTTCTCGCGGACGCCAGCGCAAGATCCTGCACGCCGCCAACAACCGCGAACTGGCCAGCACAAGTCGCTCATCGTCATCGCAATCACCATGTGACGCCCCCGCCGAGGTATCGTCCCACCCCATGACCACCGCACCCACCGCACCGACCCCGGCGCTGCCCGACCTCCACCACCTGCTGGGCCTCACCGACCTCGATCCGCCGCTGGTGTCCGCGCTGCTCGCGCACACCGCGCCCGCGGGCGCCCCGGTCCCGACCGAGCTCTCCCAGAAACGCCGCAAGGAGATCCGCGCCGGCTTCGTGCTGCTCAAGGACGCCGGCGTCGTGATGTCCTTCACCCCGCGTGAAACCCACGCCGTCGACTTCGGCGAGCCGCTGGGCGCCGGCACCCATGTGCTCAGCGCGCTCTTCTACTACCCCGAGGGCAGCGAGGAAGTCGAGCCCTACACCGGCCACGCCCCCTTCGCCGAAGGCCCCGTCGACTCCCGCGAGCAGGCGCTCGCCGCCTACGGCGCGCCGTCCGATGGCGAAGAGGAGGAGGGCGTCGTCGAGTGGGAACAATGGCAGCTCGACGGCCGCGAGCTGACCGCCGACTACGCCGACGACGGCGCCGTGCTCACCCTCACCGTCGCGCTGCCGCTCGCCATGTGACGGCCCGGGCGCGGCCTGCCGCACCGATTCCGTGCGGCGTCACCCACTCCGGTGACAGGCCCTGTCACGCCGCATCACCCCTTTACAGGGGTGAGCCGCCGCGAATGACTTTGGTCGCTTTCGGCGCTCCTCGCACCGGCCTACCGTGAAGGTCCGATCGCTCAGGTCCGGCTTGCCGGTCCGCCCATGGCCGCTCCCTTCCGCCTCCAGTGCGCCCTTGCCGACGATGTGCTGCGCGTCCACGCCTGCGCCTCGCGCGAGGCCTTGAGCGAGCTCGGCGAGACCACGCTCACCCTGCTCAGCGAGCGCAAGGACATCCGCGCCTCGGAGCTGCTCGGCAAGCCCGCCACGCTGACGATGGCGCTGCGCGACGACGGCCCGCGCCATCTCGGCGGCTACGTCACCCGCTTCTCGCAGACCGGCTTCGAAGGCCGCCACACGGTCTATCAGATGACGCTGCGGCCCTGGCTCTGGCTGCTCACCCGCACCGCCGACTGCCGCATCTTCCAGGAGATGACGGTCCCCGACATCGTCAAGCAGGTCTTCGACGACCACCCCGTCGCCCGCCACGAGTTCAAGCTGATGCGCGCCTACCGGCCCTGGACCTACTGCGTCCAGTACCGCGAGACCGACTTCAACTTCATCGCCCGCCTGCTCGAGAACGAAGGCATCTACTGGTACTTCACCCACGACGAGGGCGGCCACACGCTGGTGCTGACCGACGCCGCCTCGGCCCATGACTGCGCCCCGGGCTGCGAGTCGCTGCCGTTCTACGCCGGCGGCGGCAACACGCCGCCGGCGCTCGAGTACGTCGACACCTGGATCGCGCAGGAGAGCCTCAAGCCCGGCAAGGTCGTCATCACGGACTACGACTTCGAACGCCCATCGGCGTCGCTGGAAACCCAGCAGGATCGCGCGCGCGGCTACGACCTGTCCGACGGCGAGGTCTTCGACTATCCCGGCGGCTACCTGCAGACCGCCGACGGCACGCAGTACGCCGAGGACCGCCTCGACGAGATCCAGTCCGCCTGCGCCCGCTACGACGGCGACACCAACGCGCAGGGCGTGTGCACCGGCCACCTGCTGTCGCTGGAGCGCCATCCGCGCGACGACCAGAACGCGAAATACCTGATCACCAGCACGACGATCCAGCTGCGCCAGGCCGCGACCGAATCGGCCTCGGGCGACTCCGAGCTGCGCTGCCGCTTCGCCGCGATCCCGGCCGACCAGCAGTTCCGGCCCGAGCGCCGCACGCCCAAGCCGATGGCGCCGGGGCCGCAGACCGCCATCGTCACCGGCCCCGCGGGCGAGGAGATCTTCACCGACAAGTACGGCCGCGTGAAGGTGCAATTCCATTGGGACCGGCGCGGCCAGCGCAACGAGACCAGCTCGTGCTGGATCCGCGTCTCGCAGCCCTGGGCCGGCAAGGGCTGGGGCGGCGTGTCGATCCCGCGCATCGGCCAGGAGGTCGTCGTCGACTTCGTCGAGGGCGACCCCGACCAGCCCCTGATCACCGGCCGCGTCTACAACGCCGAGCAGATGCCTCCCTACGGCCTCCCGGCCGCCGCGGTCATCAGCGGCATCAAGTCCAAGACGCACAAGGGCGCCGGCTACAACGAGATGTCGATGGACGACACGGCCGGCAAGGAAATGATCACCATCCATGGCCAGTACGACATGGCCACGACGATCGAGCACGACCAGACCTCGACCATCCACAACAACCGCACCGACACCGTCGACGTCGACGACGCGGAGACCGTGGGCAACAACCAGACCCAGACGGTGGGCGTGAACCAGTCGATCAGCGTCGGCGCCGACCGCAGCAAGACCATCGGCGCCAACGAGACCGTGTCCATCGGCGCCAACCGCACCGAGTCGGTGGCGTCCAACGAGACCATCACCATCGGCGCGCATCGCACCGAGACCGTCGGCGGCGGCGAAACGCTGACGATCAACGCCGGCCAGACGGTCACCGTCAACGGCGTGCGCAGCCACACCGTCAACGGCGCGCAGACCACGACGATCTCGCTGGCCGAGGCCCACACCGTCGGCGCCGCGCGGATGCACACCGTCGGCGCGGCCGAGGCCATCAACGTCGGCGGCGCGCAGATGGTGTCCATCGGCGGACTGCAGCGCGTCAACATCGGCGCGCTGCAGAGCATCGGCGTGGCCGGACCGCACAAGCTGTCCGCCGCCACCATCGCCCAGACGGCCAAGGGCACCTACAAGACCAAGGCCGGCGCCAGCGCCACGATCGAGGCGCCGTCGATCACGCTCAAGGCCGGCGGCAGCAAGATCGTGATGGACTCGAGCGGGATCACGATCTCGGCGGCCAAGATCACCATCAAGGCCAGCGGCACCGTGGGCATCAAGGGCAGCGGCGGCGTGGCCGTCAAGGGCGCCAAGATCGGAGAGAACTGACATGACCGAGCCAGCAGGCAACGCCAGGCCCCTCGGGGCCATCCCCTTGTCCGAGCGCGGCCCGACGCGCGCCGCCTCCGCGGCGGCCGAACAGCTGATCGATCGCGTGCGGCTCGTCGACGCCGGCGTGCTGGTGGGCGTGTTCTGCGGCTTCGACGCCCAAGGCAGCTTCCTGGTGCGCCTGGCCAAGGACCTCGCACCCGTGCCGGCCCTGTCGGTCATCGGTCTGCGCGTCGAGGACGAGGGCGACGAAGTCATCGTCTCGCTGCAGCGCGGCGACCCGTCCCGGCCCGTGATCCTCGGCCGCGCGCTGCGCGGCGCGCAGGACCTCGAGCCCGCGTGGCACGAGACGCGGCAGGCCAGGAGCGAGCCCGCGGAACCCGGCTCGCCCGCCGACGCCATCGAGCACGCGGGCGACGCGGCGGCCGACATGAGCGGCCCGAGCGGCCCGAGCGGCCCGGACGGCCTGAGCTCGCGCGGCCAGACCCTGGTCGTGGACGGTCAGCGCGTGCTGCTCCAAGGTGCGAAGCAGGTCGAGCTCAGATGTGGCGAGGCCAGCATCGTGCTCACCGCCGCCGGCAAGATCCTCATCCGCGGCTCGTACGTGCTGAGCCGTTCCAGCGGCGCGAACCGCATCAAGGGTGCGTTCGTCGACATCAACTGACGGCGCCGCGCGCCGTCCGGACTCCGTTTCTTTCCATGTGGCAGCTGCAGAACCGCACGCCCTTTGCCGCCGAGCGTGGCTGGGTGCGCGATCGCGATGGCACCGAGATCTGGCTCGTCGCCGTGAAGGCCAGCTTCACGCTGCAGGCCGATGGCGGCCTGCGGGTGGCGCGGGAGCAGCCCGAGGTCCTGCGCGGTCCCCGGCATCGCGGCGACGCGGCCTCGACCAGCCTGGCGGAGGACGCTGATCTCGTTCGCACCAAGCTCGCCACCGACGTGATCCTGGACGGCCAGGCCCACGCGCCGGGTGGCGCGCCGGTGACGGAGCTCGATGTCGGATTGGCGGTCGGCGGCCGGGCGAAGGCGCTCAAGGTCTTCGGCGACCGCGTCTGGCAGGGGCGCGGCATCGGGCGGCCTGCGCCGTTCGTGTCGATGCCGGTGGTGTGGGAGCGCGCCTTCGGCGGCGCCGATCCCAAGGCCGATCCCGGCGCCTGGGACGAGCGCAATCCGGTGGGGCAGGGCTATGCGGTGGACGGCGATCACGTCGATGGCAGGCCGCTGCCCAACATCGAGGACCCGGATCACCTGATCCGCAATTGGAAGGACCGGCCCGTGCCCGCCGGGTTCGGCGCGCTGTGCAGCCATTGGCTGGAGCGCCGCCGCTTCGCTGGCACCTATGACGACCGCTGGCAGCGCGAGCGGCTGCCGCTGCTGCCCGAGGACTTCGACGACCGCCACTACCAGTGCGCGCCGCCCGACCAGCAGCACGATGGCTTCCTGCGCGGCGGCGAGCCCGTCGCGCTGTTGAACCTGTCTCCCGGCGGCGGCTGCCTGCGCTTCTCGCTGCCGCGCGTGTTCCTCGGCTTCGAGACCTTCTTCAACGACGGGCACCGCGAGCGGCACGCGCCGCCGAAGCTGCACACGGTCCTGCTCGCGCCGGACGAGGCCCGGGTCTCGCTGGTCTTCCACACCGCGCTGCCCTGCCATCCGCGCGTGCTGAAGCTGCAGCACACCCGGATCTGGCTCAAGCAGGACCTGCGCGACGGCGTGCTCGGCGCGCCGCGGGCCGATGAGATGGACCGCGAGGAGGCGGTCTGAGATGAGCGGCGCAGCAGGCACGATGACGGCCAACGTCGCGGCTTCGCCGGCGCTGCGGGTGCTGGCGATCGGGGCCGTCACGCCGGTGGGCGGCGATGCGCGTTCGACCGCGGCCGCGGTGCGCGCGGGCCTGTGCGGTTTTCGCGAGCACGCCTACATGATCGACACCGCTGGCGAGCCGATGCGCGTGGCGCAGGTGGCGGCGATGGACGCCGGGCTGGACGGCGCGGCGCGGCTGGTCGCGCTACTGGCGCCCGCGCTGGACGAAGCGCTGGCCGGCGCCGGCGGCCGCATCGCGCGCCTCGGTGTGGCCGTCGCGCTGCCGCCGCCCCGCCCAGGCGGCGCGCAAGAGGCGGCCGGTGCCGTGCGCGCGCTCTGCGAGGAGCGGCTGGACGGCCGGCTCGGGCCGTTCCAGGTGTTTGCGAGCGGCCATGCGGGCGGCTTCGAGGCGCTCGACCAGGCGCGCTCGTGGCTGCGTGGCGGTCAGGTGGAGGCGGTCATCGTCGCAGGGGTCGATTCCTACCTCGCGCCGCAGACGCTGGAATGGCTGGAGGCCGAGGACCAACTGCACGGCGCAGGTCCGCTGAACAACGCCTGGGGCTTCATCCCGGGTGAGGCGGCGGGCGCGTTGCTGCTGACGCGCGATGGGGCGACGCCGGGATCGCCGCCGGCCTCGCGCCCTTGGGCCGAGGTGCTGGCGGTCGGGCTCGGCCGTGAATCGAAGCTGAACAAGAGCGGCGAGGTCTGCATCGGCGAGGGCCTGACGCAGGCGCTGCGCCGCGCGCTGGATGAAGTGTCCGCGGCGGGAGTGATCGACAACGTGGTCTGCGACATGAATGGGGAGGCGTACCGCGCCGATGAATACGGCTTCAGCGGGCTGCGCGTGCGCGACCGGCTGCGCGATGCGACGGACTTCGCCGCGCCGGCGGACTGCTGGGGCGACGTGGGGGCGGCGGGCCTGCCGCTGCACCTGCTGCTGGCCACGTCGGCTTGCCGCAAGGGGTATGCGAAGGGGCCGCTGACGCTGCTGTGGGGCAGCTCCGATGGCGGCGAGCGCGGCGCGGCGGTGATCCGCGCCGAGGTGTCGGAGCGCGCATGACGATGGACAACGCCCGCGTCCCAGCCGGCGCGCCGGTGACGGCCGACCAGATCGAGGCCTACCGCGACGAGGCCTCGTTCCTGTGGACGCAGCGGCGCGACGCGCTGGACGCGCCGCACTACTCGCCGCAGCAGTTCGCCGACCTGGACGAGCAACTGGCCGCGCAGCTCGACGGCCTGGCCGAGGCCGGCGATCAGGCCTGGCCGGCCTGCGAGGCGGCGCTGGTCAACGACTGCGCGGAGGACTTCTTCGTCGCCGGCGTGCTGGCGCTGAACGGGCGGCCGGACGATTGGCGGATGCTGGTGCGGCGCGCCAAGGCGGCGCCCGAAGCCACGCCGGGTTTGGCCGCGGCCCTGGGCTGGGTCGGCAGCAACGAGGCGCTGCAGGCCGAGGCGCTGATGCCGCCCGACGATTCGCTGAGCCGGCGCCTGACGCTGGAGGCCTACGGCGCGCATCGGCTGGACGCGGGCGAGCGCTGGGCGGTGTCGATGCGCTCGACCAATGCCGGCGAGCGCGCGCGGGCCTTGCGCTTCGCGGGCGAGCTGGGCCGTGTCGATGGCCTCGAATCGGTGCTGACGCTGATCGGCGACGAGAAGAGCGAGCCGCGCTACTGGGCGCTGTGGGCCTCGGTGCTGTTGAGCGACCGCGGCAAGGCGCTGGCCGCGCTCACCGGCGCGGCGCTGCGGCCCGGCACGCGGCAGATGGACGCGTTCCGGCTGGCGATGCTGGCGCTGCCGGTGCAGGAGGGGCATCGGCTGCTGGTCGAGGCCGAGTCGATGTCCGGCGCCGCGCGGCTGCGCATCATCGGCGCGGGGCTGTCCGGGCAACTGCGCTACGTGCCCTGGCTGATCGACCAGATGAGCACGCCGGCGCTGGCGCGCATCGCGCTGGAAGCCTTCTGCCTGATCACCGGCGCGGACGTGAACACCGACGGCCTGGAGGCGCCGCCGCCGGAGGACTTCGAGGAGGGGCCCAGCGAGGATCCCGAGGACGACGACGTCGAGCTGCCGGTCGATGTCGCGCTGCCGTGGCCGCACGTCGAGCAGGTGCGCGCATGGTGGCTGGCGCACCAGTCGCGGCTGCCGGCGCTGCCGCCGCAGGGGCGCCTGTTCATGGGCCAACCGCTGAGCGAGGTCCACTGCCTGCGCGTGCTGCACGGCGGCCGGCAGCGGGCGAGGGCGCTCGCGGCGCTGCACCTGTGCCTGCTGCGGCCGGGCACGCCGCTGTTCCCGGTGGAGGCGCCGGCGTGGCGGCAGCGGCGGCTGCTGAACCGGCTGGGTGGAGGGGACTGACATGCCGGTCACCATCAAGGTCAACGGGACGGTCAACTCGCTGGTCCACAAGTTCAGCAACGGCATCAGCGCGGCGACGATCCCCGATGTCTGCAAGACGCCCAGCCCGGGCGGCCCGGTGCCGATCCCGTATCCCAACATCGCCCAGTCGATCACGCTCTCCGACGGCACGACCACCGTCAAGGGCGACAAGACGATGGCGGCGGTCAAGGGCTCCAAGTTCGCGATCTCCAACGGCGACAACCCCGGCGTGGCCGGCGGCGTCAAGTCCAGCACCTTCATGAAGGAGGCGACCTGGATCCTGTACTCCTTCGACACGAAGATGAACGGGAAGAACTGCGCCCGGTTCATGGACAAGATGTTCCACAACCATGAGAACGCGGCGAATCTGGCGGGCGAGATGCAGGGCATCGCGACGGCGGACTTCGCCGCCAGGCTGGGGGACAAGGCACTGGCGGACGAGCTGTGCGACGCGGCCTGCCACGCCACGAAGGAGTGGAAGGGCGGCCAGCCCAACCGGCAGCAGTTGATGGCCGAGCGGCTGAGTTCCTCTTCCTTCCCCACGCACGGCGGCCGGTTCACCAACTACGTGGCCAAGAACCCCAAGCTGCTGCTGGAGGCTCCTTCGCTCGCGCCCATGTCGCCCGGCGAGCCGCTCATCATGCTCGTCTCGATGACCGGCCGGATGATCCCCGGCACCGCCGCGCTGACCAGCATGGCGCCCGGCTCCGCCGTGGCCGGGGGCGTCGCCCGCGCGGCCAACGCCCTGGGCGGACGCGTGACCATCTGGGACGCGGTGACGCTGAAATCCCCCGGTGGCGGCCTCGCCCCCAACAACATCTCGAAGCTGGTCGAGGTGAAGTTCCCCGGCGACACTCACACGCCCAACCAGACTTTCGCCCGCAACAACATGAGCCGTGCGGACAAGGCCAAGATCGTCGAGATGGAGCCGGCCAAGGATTGCGCCTGCTCATGATCTCCTGACTCCCCGCCAGCCCGCCGTCCGCCGTCCGCCGGCCCCATCCCCCTCCATTGCCGCCATGATTCCGCCCGCCTTGTCCGACCTCCGGGAACAACTGGCCGTCGATGCCGACGGCCACCGCCTGGTCGATCTCTGCCTGCAGGTGGTGATCGTGCTGGACGGACCGCTCGCGCCGGCAATGCCGCGCGTCCAACGGCTCTATGACGGTTTCATGGCCCGCTACGCGGACCGCATCCGGCTGGCCTACGGCTACGACGAGCGGCAGATGCGACCCTTCGATCCGGACGAATGGCGCGACGCCGCGCGGTGGCTGGACGCGCCGCTGAGCGTCGGCGGCGGGTCCTTTGGCGCGCGCTTCCAGGCCGGAGACCCGCAAGCGGAGCAGCGGCCCCCGATGTTCGAGGCGGTCCACTACGCGCCGTCGCCGGAGCTTGCCCGGGTGGGAATCCGGATGGCGTTCCCGATCGACGAGATCGGGCCGGGTGAGCCGGGCGGTGACGCCTGGCGCGACCGGTTCGCGGGCCTGCTCCACGGGCTGCCGCTGCGCATCGCGCTGTGCGGCCTCGCGCCCTGCTGGAGCCAGGAGCACAACGATTCGGCCAGCGCCTTCAAGACCCGCACCGTTCCCAAGCTGCAACGCCATCCCGGCCTGGACCTCGGCGCGTTCACTTTCCATGTGCTGCATGCGCCGGCCGGCGTCATGACCATCCACTGGCTCACTGCGCTGGGGCCGCAACTGGCGGACCGCCTGGGCGGCGCAGGGGTGCTGCGTGCGGACTTGCCGCCGCCGTGCGAGGTGGTCGGACTGCCGGGGGGCGCCGTCGTGCTGCGCGCGGGGGCGGAGCCCTCGGCCGGCGACGTCAATCGCAACGATCGGTTGCCGGCGTATCAGGCGGTCGCTCGCGCGCTGCGCCCCGTGTGGGCGTCCGACGACTACATCGGCAACATCAGTTATCCGGAGATGGAGCCCGAAGTGGGTGACGCCTGGATCGCGCGCTTCTTCTGATCCGCCGCGGGGTGGCCATCCGTCCCGGGACCTGGCTCGGATGACTTTCGTTCATTGCCCCCTCTGTGCGTGACACGACAATGCGTGCTTGGCGGCGATCCTCGCCGCGGCGAGGCGTTCGATGTCACGACCTGAAGGCAATTCCCGTCCGGCCAAGCCGGGCAACGCGCCGGCCGAGGCTGGCGATTCCGGGTTCGATCCCGACGCGACACGCATCGTGCCCGCGTCGTCCGGCGCCGCGCCGCTGGACCACATGCCGCCCAACACCGCCGCCAACCGCGTCTCGCCCACGGTCTCGCCACCCGCCACATCCTCCGCCACCGAACCCCCGCACGACGACGGCCCCGAGACCGTCCAGCACGAGCGCGAGGTGAGCTTCATCGACCCCTCGTTCCCGGACACCTTCTCCATGCGCTCCGGCCGCAAGCCCACCGACATTCCGCTCGACAACGACCACACCGTCATCGCGCCCGCCGCGCTGCTGACGCCGCGCACCGCGGACGTGCCCGCCGCCTCGCCGGCCGCGGCCGCCGCCCCGGTGGCGTCCACCGAATCCGCCGCACCTTCTGTCGCGGCTGCTGCCGCGCAGCCCGTCACCGACTTCTCACCCACCGGCAACGAGACCGTCATCGCCCCCGCCGTGATGCCGCCGGCCGCGAAGCCGCCCGTGGCGCCACCGGCTGCACAGACGGCGGCGCCGGCTCCCGTCCCGGCGCCGCCGGCCGCACCCGTGGCCGACGCCGGTGACTCCGAGTTCCACGCCTCGGAGTTCGCCGAGACCGTGCTCGATCCCGACGCCGTCGCCGCGGTGGCCGCGATGCGCGCCCTGCCGCCCGAGCCCACGCCGGTGGGACGTCCGTCCACCGGCACGCTGCCCGGCGGCGCGCTGGCCGCCGCCAAGGCCAGCGCCGATGCGCCGGTGCGCCAGGTCGGCCGCTTCCAGGTGCTCGACCGCATCGGCCGCGGCGGCATGGCCAGCGTGTTCAAGGCGCACGATCCCGGCATCGGCCGCGATGTCGCCATCAAGTTCCTGCACGCCTCGCTGTGCGAGGACGAGGAATACCGCGCCCGCTTCCTGCGCGAGGCGCGCGCCTCCGGCGGCCTGTCGCATCCCAACATCGTCACCGTGCACGACGTGGGCGAGGTCGACGGCCGCCCCTACATGGCCATGGAACTGCTCGACGGCGAGCCGCTGGCCGACCTGCTCGAGCCCGGCCAGCCGCTGCCCATCCGCGACACCGTCGTGATGGCCGTGCAGCTCGCCCGCGCGCTGGACTACGCGCACAAGCGCGGCATCGTCCACCGCGACATCAAGCCAGGCAACATCGCTCGCGTGCGCGGCACGCTCGACATCAAGGTGATGGACTTCGGCATCGCCCACATGGAGTCGACCAAGGGGGAGCAGCGCACCCGCGCCGGCGACGTGCTGGGCACGCCGCAATACATGGCCCCCGAGCAGATGAACGGGCAGAAGATCGACGGCCGCTCGGACCTGTTCTCGGTCGGCATCGTGCTGTACCAGATGCTCACCGGCGTGCGTCCGTTCACCGGCGACAGCGTGGTGAACCTGGCGCTCAAGATCGCCAAGGATGACCCGACGCCGCTGAACAAGCTGCGGCCGGAGATCCCGGCGTCGCTGCGCCGCGTGGTCGACCGCTGCCTGGCCAAGGCGCCGGAGAACCGCTTCCAGACCGGCGCCGAACTGGCCGACGCGCTGGTCAAGGTGCTGCACGACATCGACGAGGAAGCCCGCAACAAGGGCAGGTCCAAGCTGATCCCGCTGCGGGTGAAGTGGGCCGCGATGATGGCCGGCATCGTCGCCATCGTGATGGCGGTCAGCGGCTCCATCATCAGCCAGCGCCAGAACGCCGCGCTGATGCAGCAGGTGGCCGACTACGGCACGGCGCTGTCGCGCTTCATCGCGGCGCAGAACGCGACCTCGGCGCTGGGCGAGGACTGGGTGTCGGTGGACGTGTCGTTGCAGGAGATCATGAAGACGCGCGACTTCGAGAGCGTCACCGTGATCGACCGCGCCGGCGTGGTGGCCGCGTCCAGCCAGCCCGACACGGTCGGCAAGCCCTACCAGCCGCCCGCGGGCGAGACGCTGGGCGAGCAGGGCGGCGTCAAGCGCACGCGGTATCACGCGGCCAATGGCGCGGCGATCCTCGGCTTCGACTCGCCGATCACCTTCCAGGACAAGACCGTGGGCCGCGTGGCGCTGGGGCTGCCGGAGCTGCCGCTGGAGAGCGTGGCGCGGCTGTCGCGCACGCTGATGGGGGTGCTGGCGGTGACGACGGTCCTGGCGGTGGCGATCGCCATGTTCTTCGTGGCGAACTGGTTCTCGCGGCCGATCAAGCTGGTCGTGGAAGCGCTGGAGGAGGTGGGCCGCGGACGCGTCGACTTCCGGATCCGCGAGCAGCGCAAGGATGAATTCGGTCTGCTGTACGCCGCGTTCGACCGCATGGCGCAGGCGCTGCAGGACCGGCAGGCGCTGGCGGCGTCGGCGGCGAAGGCGGAGGCGCCGACGACGCTCGGCCGGCGCTCGGGCGCGCGCGCGTCGCTCACGCCGGCGGCCGTGCCCGCCGCGCCGGTGCCATCGCAGACGGCCGCCCCGTCCAGCGAGCCGACCCCGCCCGCGCCCACGGAGCCGCCCGGCCCAGGGGCGGCCTGATGAGCGTGAAAGGACTTCCCCAGATGTCTGGTCTCCTCCCCGCGGGCCAGCGGCCGCTGCTGGCCGCGCTCTTCGCCGTTCTGGCGCTGACCGGCTGCGTCACGACGCCGACCGCCACGCCGCCGCTGAACGAGCCCGCCGCGGCCGCGCCCGCGAAGCCCTCCGCGACCGGCGAGATCATCGCCCGCAGCGATCGCCTGCTGATCTACGTCCCGGTCGCCGGCGACTCGCTGCGCGGCATCGCCGGCCGGCTGCTGGGCAGCGAGGACCGCGACTGGCAGATCAGCGAAGCCAACGCCGGCGTCACCAAGGCCGAGCCCGGCCAACCGCTGATCGTCCCGCTCAAGCCGATGAATCCGCTGGGCGTGCACGCCGGCAGCTACCAGACCGTGCCCATCCTCTGCTACCACCGCCTGGGCACGACCGGCGGCAAGATGGCGGTCTCCCCGGCCAACTTCGCGGCGCAGATGGAGTGGCTCGCGAAGAACGACTACCGCGTGATCAAGCTCTCGCAGATCAGCGGCTACCTCGAGGGCAAGGAGCCGCTGCCGCCCAAGTCGGTGGTCGTCACCTTCGACGACGGCTACGAGTCCGTCTACAAGTTCGCCTTCCCGGTGCTGCGCAAGCTGGGCCTGCCGGCCACGATGTTCGTCTACACCGATTTCGTCGGCGCGGGCGGCGACGCGGTGAACTGGTCGCAGCTCGCGGAGATGCAGGCCTCGGGCTTGATGGACATCCAGTCCCATTCCAAGTCCCACCGCAACCTGATCGAGCGCACGGCCGGCGAGAACGAGGAGCGCTACAAGCGCAACCTCGACACGGAGACCGCCGGTCCGCGCGACCTGATCGAGCAGAAGCTCAACACGGCCGGCCAGGTGCGCCATTACGCCTATCCCTTCGGGGACGCCAACGAGCAGGTGCTGGACGCGCTGACGCGCCAGAAGTACACGCTCGCGGTGACCGTCAACCCGGGCGGCAACGCCTTCTTCGCGCAGCCCTTCATGCTGCGCCGCACGATGATCTTCGGAGACCACGACCTCGAGGCCTTCAAGGCGCGGCTGCAGACCAGCCGCCGCATGGGGCAGACCCCATGAGGGCCGGCGCACTCCTGGCCGCGCTGGCGGCGCTGCTGCTGGCGGCCTGTACCGGCGGCACGGGCGGCGTGCTGCGCGGCCCCGATTCAACAGGCGGCACGCCCACGGGTTTCGAACTGGCGCAGGTGCAGCGCGCGCAGGAACAGGTGAAGGAAGGCCAACTGGCCGACGCGGCCTGGACCTGGGAGGCGCTGACGGTGCTTCGGCCCGACAACGCCGGCTACCGCGACAGCCTGGCTGCGACGCGGCAACTGATCGACAGCGGCGTCGCCGAGCGCCTGGAGAGGGCCAAGGCGGCACAGAAGCGCGGCGACCTGGACGGCGCGAGCACGCATTTCCTGGGTGCATTGGCGCTGCAGCCTGACAACGCCGAAGCCGCTGACGCGCTGCGGGCGATCGAGAAGGAACGCAATCAGAAGAGCTATCTGGGCAAGCCCGCACGGCTGACGCTGCGCAAGGGCGCACCTCCTCCCGCGATGGCGGCCGCCAAGCCGGCCGCCAAGGGCAAGGCGCAGGCAGAGGCCCCGAAGGATGGCAAGAACGCGAAGGACGGGAAGGACGCCGGCAACGGGAAGGACACGGTGCAGGCCGCGGCCGCGCCGCCGGGTCAGGACCGCAACGAGCTCGAGCACATCGCGATGCTCGCGGCGCAGGGCGAGCTCGACGAGCCGATCCGGCTGCTGGAGCGCCGCGCGCCGCAGGATCGCAACGATCCGTCGGCCAAGCGGCTGCTGGCCGACCTCTACGTCCGCAAGGCCGAGAAGGTCGCGGCGATCGACAAGTCCGGCGCGGTGATGCTGCTGCAGAAATGCCTGCGCGTGGACCCGAAGAACGCGCGCGCGACGGCGCTGATGCGCCAGCTCATCGACGAGTCGGCCGCGAAGGCGCCGGGTTCCGGCTCGACGTCGAGCAACAGAACCGACCGGCGCTGACCTGCCGCCTCAGAAGGTCACCGTGACCGAGGCCGCGCTGCGCTGCGCCTCGCCATGGAAGACGGCTTCGATGTTGTTGCCGTCCGGATCCAGCACGAAGGCAGCGTAGTAGCCGGGGTGATAGGGCCGCTCGCCGGGGGCGCCGTTGTCGCGCCCGCCGCTCTTCAGCGCGAGCTTGTGGAAGGCGTCCACCGCCGCCCGGTCCTTGGCCTGGAAGGCCAGGTGGTGACGGCCGGTGAGATGACCCTGCGCGGCATCGCTGTCGGCGGTCGAGACGAACAGCTCGTCCGCCCAGAAATAGTCGGGACCCTCGCCGCCGATCGGCACGCCCAGCAGCGGCAGGATCGCGCCGTAGAACTTGCGGCTGGCGGGCAGGTCGCGGACCACCAGCTGGAGGTGATCGATGAGGCGGCCGCGATGCAGTTGCTGGGCTTCCATGAGGGCTCCTTCAGGTCGTGGGTTGGGAACGCTTGAACGCAGGGTCCGTTGAGCATCCGAGCAATCCGCGTTCTTACCCGCCTGGCGGCGCGCGTCCATTCGTTTCGTCCTGCCGCTGCGCCCCATGCCCCCGAAGCAGGGGGCATGGGCGTCCCGTTTGCTCGCGCTGGCGACCCGCGCGCCGCGCGACCGATCGAGGATGTTTTTTTCATGAAGCCGTTCCTTCTTGCCGCGTCGATGCTCGCGGCGTCGTCCATGGCCCATGCGCAGTTCTGGCCGCCCGACGAGCCCGTGCAGACCGTCAACGCCACCGCCGGGCGCGTCACCGACGCGCGCACGAAGACCGGCAGTCCCGGCACGCTCAGCGCTTCGGCCACGGACACCGGTACCGGACTGGGCCATGCCTATTCATCGAGCGCCTGGGCGTCGACTCGCATCGGGCCGGGCGTGCTGTCGGGCAGCGCCAGCAGCCGCTTTGCCGGCACCGGCAGTGCATCGACTTCGCTCTCGGCCTACCAGCGCGACACGCTGACCTTCCAGCGCACCGACGGTGGCTGGGACAACGAGCTCGTCGTCCACTACAACATCGTGATCGCCGGCGGCACCAGCGGCTCGATCTCGCCGATCACGCCGCCCGACGGCGCCGGAAAGACGGCGGGCTCACTCGACTGGACGCTGGTCCATCGGCTCGATGACAGCTACCTCACCGCCTGGGACAGCAGCACCCAGCTCGGCTACGACGGCAGCCTGACCACCACCAGCCACTGGAACAGCGGCGAGATGGGCCGGATCTACGGCGTCTACAGCTTCGCCGCGGCCATCCTGGCGGGCTCGGCGACCCATCTGGAGTTCTACATGGAGCTCAGCAGCACGCTCAACACGCTGGGCCTCGCGACCACCGGCGTGCTGAGCGCGGACGCGCCGTCGATCTACTGGGGCGGGATCTCGCAGGTGACCGACTGGTACGGTCACCGCGTGAACTACCAGGTGTCGTCGGCCTCGGGCTTCGACTACGCGCTGTCGGCGGCGCCGATCTCTACCGCGCCGGAACCGGCGAGCTGGGCGCTGCTGCTCGCTGGCGCGGCGTTGATCGGCAGTCTGGCGACCAGGCGCTCCAGGACGAGGGCCAGTGCCACGCACAGCGCCACGGCCGGCAGGTAGACCGCGAAGGTCCAGGCCTGCGACGGTCCCAGCAGTTCGCGATACAGCGCGACGGCGCCGAGCACGATGAACATGTGGGACAGGTACAGCTCGTAGCTCAGCCGCCCCATGCGCGCCAGCCAGCGCAGCCCGCGGCGCGGCGCCGCCGGCTGGGCGCGGAACGCGATCAGCATCAGCGCGGTGCCCAGGCACAGGCCATACATGCCGGACTTGAACAGGTGGCGATGCACCAGGTCGCCCCAGCCGATCACCAGCAGCACGCAGAAGCCGCCGAAGACCGCCAGCGCGCGCGCCTCGCGCGGCCCCGGGCGCCAGCGCCGGGCGGCGAGGGCGGCCAGCACGCCCCAGGCGATCGCGGCCATGCCAGGCAGATAGGCCTTCTCCCACCAGACCTCGTTGCTGACTGGCACCAGCGAACGCAGCGGCACGAGACCCGCCGCCAGCGCCGCGAGCGCCACCACCAGCAGCGGCCGCGGAAACACCATGCATATCAACGGGAAGCCGACGTAGAAGACCTCTTCGATCGAGAGCGACCAGAGCACATCCCACGCCGCCGGCGCCCAGCCAGTGCGGCCCTCATACCAATTGAAGGTGAAGCTCAGCGCCGAGCCGAGCAGGCCCGCCACGCTCTGCTCGCCGGAAGGCGCGAAACCCTCGATCCCGATCAGCGCCAGCAGCGTCAGCACCGCCAGCACGAGCAGCAGCAGCGGCAGGATGCGCCGCGCGCGCGCCAGATAGAAGGGCCGCAGCTCGACCCGCCGCAGATCGCCGTCGCGCTCGAGGATGCGGGTCGCGATCAGGAAGCCCGAGATCACGAAGAACATGAACACCGCTTCGTAGCCATTGAAGCTGAGGGCGTCGATCAGGCGTTTGGGCATCCAGCCTCCCATCAGGCTGGGCGCCAGCGGCAGGCGAAAGGGCAGGGCCAGGTGGTGGACCACCACCAGCAGGATCGCGACGCCGCGCAGGCAGTCGATGGCGAAGTTGCGCGGAGTGCGGGTATCCATGTTGCTGCAACGTAAAGAGGCTGCGGATCGTAACGTCAGATTCGCCGCCCAGCGAGCGATGGCGCGCGCTCGCGCGTTGCTCGCACGGAATTCCAACCGATGGCGTCATCCATCACCGTGCGCCCACGCCGTGCTCACGGATGCGCCATGAAAAAGAGGCGCACGCGGCGCCTCTTTTGTCGTCCGTCGCCGCGCATGCGGCGGTGGTCTCACTTCAACTGATCGGCCTTGGCCTTCAGCGTGACGGCCTTCTGGCGCTCCAGCTTGGCCAGCTCGTTCTCCGGATCGAGCTGCAGCACGGTGTCCCAGCCCTTGATCGCGCCGGCCAGATCCTGCTTGGCGAACGCGGTGCGGGCCGCCAGCGTCGCGCGGGCGATCTGCTTCTTGCGCACGGCCTCGACCTTCGCGGAGGCGCCAGGCTGATCGGCGGCTTCGGCGCGGCGGTATTCCTCCAGCGCCTTGTCCAGACGGCCGACGCGCTCATGAGCCTCGCCGGCGCGCATCGCCTTTTCGCCGGCCGAGATCTCGGGCGCGGGCGGCGGGGCGGGGGGGGCGGCGGGCGTGGCGGCCGGAGCCGCAGTCTGGGCGGCGGCTGCAGCAGCCGCGGCGGCCGCGGGCGACACCTTGGGTTCGGACTTGCCCGGGCGCGGGTACAGCGGGCCCGCCGGCGGCTTGCCGGGGATGCGCAGCACCTGGCCGCCCGACACCTGGCGCGGCACGCGGATGTCGTTGTAGCGGGCCAGGATGTAGAACGCGTAGATGTCGCCCATGAAGCGGCCTGCGATCCGCGACAGCGTGTCGCTGGACTGCACCGTGTAGGCGAAGGACTCGCGGCCCAGCAGCGCCACCGGATCGGCGGTGATCTGCTTCATCAGGCTCACGGCCAGCTTGTTGTTCGGATCCAGCTGCAGCGCGCGGTGCAACTCGGCGCGGGCCTGTTCCTCCTGGCCGGTCTCGAGCAGTTCGATCGACTGCATCGCCGTCTTCTGCGCGAGCGCCTGCTCGGCGGGCGTTGGCGGCGCGGGTTCGGGAGGCGGCGGGGGCGGCGGTGCGGCGACCACCGGCTCGGCCGGGGGCGGGGGTGGGGGAGCCGGCGTCTGGCAGCCGGCCAGCAGCAGCACGCTGAGCAGCAGCGCGGAGCCGGCGGTCAGGCCGCGACCCCGCGCCGCCAGGGCGGCCGGGGTCAGGGGAGTCGGGGCATCGGGACGGAAGAAGGTCGACATCGGCATCACGTCGGGATTCGAGCGGGGTGGAGTATGAAACAGCGTTAAGCCCCCTGGAGGTGACTTTCGTTCATTGAAGCGTGCGCTCTGACACGGAAACATCCCTGTCAGTTTCCCGTGGTCCCAAAGGCAGCCCCCATGACCCTCACCCTGCGCGCGGTGTCGCTCAACGACCTGCCCCTGACGCAGCCCATCACCGCGCGCTTCGACGCCACCGGGGGGACCATCGGCCGCGCCGACCACAACACGATGGCGCTGCCCGATCCGGAGCGCCACATCTCCCGCCAGCAGGCCGAGATCCGCGCCGAGGCCGGCAGCTTCGTGATCTGCAACGTCGGCAGCGCCAATCCGATCACCGTCGCCGGCCAGGCCGTGGCCCAGGGCCAGGCCGTGCCCTTGCGCCACCAGGACCAGATCCGCATCGGCGGCTACCTGCTGGAGGTGCAGAGCGACCTCGTCGACGACAGCGGCGCCACCGTGATCCGCCGCGCGCCGGACCTGGCGCGCCCCATCACGCAAGGCCCGGCCCCGTTGCCGGCGCCTGCGCCATTCGCGGCCTCGGCGCCGGCGGCGCTGTCGGACTCCAATCCGTTCGCCGACCTGCTGGGCGGCCTGCCGCCGTCGGCCGATGTCTTCGGCACAGCGCCCGCCGCGCCGGCGCCGCTGTCGGCGTTCGCCGCGCCGCCGGTGCAGGCTCCCCCGCCCGCGCCGACCGGTCCGATGCTGCTGCCGGACGACTTCGATCCCTTCGCCCCCCCTCCGGCACCGACGGCGCCCGCGGCACCGGCCGCCGGAACGAAGGCCGGCTTCGACCCCTTCGGCGGCCTTGACCTGCCGGGCGCCCAGGCACCCGCGCCGACCGTGGCGCCGTCCAACGATCTGGGCTTCGGCGGCGCCTTCGCCGACCTCGTGCCGGGCGACGGCAACCGCTCGCTCGACGACCTCTTCGGGTTGAAGCCCGGCGCGTCCGATCCGCTGGCCGGTTTCATGGCCGGCGCCGGCGCGACCGCCGAGTCCGGCGCGCGCAACGGCTTGTCGTCCGACCCGTTGGCGCTCTTTGGCGCCGCGGCCCCGGCCGTCAATCCGGAGCCGCAGACGCCGGCGCTGCCGGATCACACGCCGGCGCTGCATTCGGCTTTCCGTCCGCCGGAAGTGCGTGTCCCCGCGCCGCCGCCATTGCCCCCTTCGCCGCCCGCGCCGATCCCGCCCGTGGCGGCCGTGCCGCCGCCGGTGCGTCCCGTCATTCCAGCCACCGCGGCCCCGGCCGTGGCAGCTCCGGTCATGCCGCCCGTCATGCCGCCCGCCGCGGTGCACGCGCTCCCGCCGGCCGCGGCGGCAACGGCCGCTTCGGGCCCGGCAGCCGACACCGCCGCGCTGTGGAACGCCTTCTGCGAAGGCGCCGGCGTGCGCATGGCCGCGCCGCCGCAAGGCCTGAATCCGGACCTGATGCGCGTCATCGGCCAATTGCTGAATGCCTGCGTCGACGGCGCGCTGCGCATGATGGCTGTGCGCGCGGCCACCAAGCACGAACTGCGCGCGCAGGTCACCGTGATCCGCTCGCGCGACAACAACCCGCTCAAGTTCTCGCCCGATCCGCAGTCCGCGCTGGAGCAACTGCTGCAGCCGCCGGTGCGCGGCTTCCTGCCCGGCCCCGCGGCGATGCAGGACGCGATGCGCGACCTGGTGGGCCACACCATCGGCACGATGGCCGGCACCCGCGCGGCGCTCGAGGGCGTGCTGACGCGCTTCCAGCCCTCGGCGCTGGAGGCCAAGCTGACCAGCCGCTCGGTGCTCGACAGCGTGCTGGCGATGAACCGCAAGGCCAAGCTGTGGGAGCTCTACCTGCAGCATTTCGAGTCCATCCGCGACGAGGCGCAGGAGGACTTCCACACCCTCTTCGGCAAGGCCTTCCTGGAGGCCTACGAGGACCAGCTCGAGCGCCTGAGCCAGAACGGGCCGGGTCCGTCGCCGTCTCCGCAACCACATCAGAGCGGGGCTTGAGCCCCGCCATCCGTCCTACACGTCGTTATCACCATGCTCAAGATCCGGGTCGCCGCCTGCAGTGAACAAGGCGCGCGCGCCAACAACGAGGATGCCGTCGTGGCCCACGAGAACGGCCCCGGCTGGTATGCCGTGCTGGCCGACGGGGCCGGCGGCCACCGCAATGGCGCCGAGGCGGCGCGCCGCGCCGTGCATCGCATGCAGACCAGCCTGGGCGACGCCACGCTCCCGTGGCGGCCCGAGTTGCTCACCGGCGCGGTGTTGGCCGCGCACGACGACGTGCGCAGAGGCGTCGAGGGCACCGGCCGCGACCGCATGCACACCACCGTGGTGGCGCTGTGCGTCGACGCGCAGCGCGGCTTCGCGCTGTGGACGCATGTGGGCGATTCGCGCCTTTATCGCATCCGCGGCGACCGCATCGACACCATCACGCAGGACGACAGCGTCGTGCAGATGCTGATCGAGGCCGGGCTGCTGACGCCCGAACAGGCGGAGGACCATCCGCACAAGAATCACCTGGTGGCCGCGCTGGGCATCGAGGACGAACTGCATCCGCACACGACCGCGCCGCAGCCGCTGCAGGAGGGCGATGTCTTCCTGCTGTGCAGCGACGGCTGGTGGGGCAGCGCGGGCGATGCGCTGATCGATGCCACGCTGAAGCACTCCGCCTCGCCCGACGACTGGCTGGCCGCGATGCGCGCCGCCATCGAGGAGCGCGGGCTGCCGGACCAGGACAACTTCAGCGCGATCGCGCTGTGGGTGGGCGAACCGGCCCTGGCCGAGGCCGCCCAGGCCCCGGCCGGCGAGGCCGGCGAGATGGCCGACGAGCTGGCGGTCGAGTCGGGACCGATTCCGCTGGAAGCGGAGGACGAGGACGAGTCGACGCGCCGGATGCCGCTCTGAGCTGCGCGGGCGCTGGAGGGTCAGGCGTCCCTGACGGGTCAAGAAGGCTGAGCGGGCCGAGCAGGCGCGTCGGGCGGGGCGGACGCTTCGGCCGGGCTTGCCCGGTTGCCAGCGGGCACGACTCGCCGGCTGGCCGGCGACGCGACGAAGGCGCTCAGGCGTTGGGCGGTGCGCGACAAGGCCTCGGCGGTGCGAAGGTTGCGCTGTGCGACATCCTCGGCGTCGGTGGTCGCGCGGCCCACGTCCACCAGTGCGGTCTCGAGCTGCCGTCCGGCGCTGGATTGCTGGTGCGTGGCCATCTTGATCTCCTTGCTCGCCAGCTCCGAGGCGCCGACGCGCTCCGAGATCAGCGCGAACATCGATGCCACATCCGAGAACAGCGTCGCGCTGGTGGTCACCGCCTTGGCGCCGGCCTCGGTGGACATGATCGTGGCGTTGGAGACGTTGCGGATCGATTCGAGCTGGTTGCGGATGTCGAAGGCGTCCGCGCGGACCTTCTCGGCCAGACGGCGGATCTCGTCGGCCACGACCCGGAAGCGCTCACCGGCCTCGCCCGCGCTGTAGGCCTCGATGGTGGCGTTGATCGCGAGGATGTTGGTGCGCTCCGCGAGATCCTCGATGGCGCCCAGCACCACCGAGGCGCCCTGGACTTCCCTGCCCAGCGTGGTCATCTGCGTGACCACCAGGTCGATCTGGCGCTGCATCGTGACGGTGGCCTCGCGCGCCTGATGCATCGCCACGCCGCCCGAGCGGGCGGACTGGGCGCTGGCGGAGGCCATCTCCTCGACCTCCGAGGAGCGCTGCGCGATCTGGTTCGCGGCTGCCTGCACCTCGTGCATCGTGGCGGTCAGTTCAAGCGCCGAGGACGAGGTCTGCTTGGCCGCGGCCGCCTGCTGCAGCGACGAGGCCTCGAGCTCGCGCGCCTGACGGGCGACATCGGCGGCCGCCGCGCCGACCATGTCGGCCAGCAGCCGCTGCAGCGCGACGCCGGTGACGGCCACGATCAGCAGGCCCAGCAGCGAGCCGCCCAGCCCCACCCACTTGACCAGGCGCGTGGTCTCGCTCATCGCGCCGCTGCGCGCTTCGAGCTGCGCGACCTCATCGCGCTCCATGCGCGCGAAGCGGGCGCGCAGCTGTTCCATGCGCTGGCGCACCAGCGCGACCTTGGGCGAGCGGGTGACCTCTTCCATCGTGATCGAGCGGCGCTCGGCGATGCGTTCGCGGAAGAGTTGGAAGAGGGCGGTGATGTCGCGCTGGGTGTCGTCCAGGTCCTTGTCGCGGGCAGCCCAGGCCGGCGCCGCGCGCATCGCGGCGAAGCCATCCTTGACCTCGCCCATCGACTTGTCCAGCGCGGCCACGTAGGCCTCGTCCTTGGTCAGCATGAAGGCGCGCTGCGCGGCTTCGGCCTCGGACATCTCGTTGAGCAGGTTGGCCAGCAGGCGCAGGCCCTGGTGGCTGCGCGTCACGCCGCCGGCGGCGTCCTCCATCAGGAAGGCGCTGCGCAGGGCCACCCCGCCAATGAGGCCAAGCACCGCGACCGCGAGCACAAACCCCAGCGCCAGGCGGCGTCCGAATGTCGTCATGTTGGTTCTCCCTGGCGCCGACTGTGTCACGGGACGGCGCCAGGCGCCGGTCAGGCCGCCTGCTTGGTCAGCATCGCGGCGAAGGCTTCCACGTAGGGCAAGCCCGGGCCCCAGCGCATGTGCACCTGGCCACCCGGCTCCGGATTGGGCGACCACACCGTGCAGCCGGCCAGACGCTCCATCAGCTCGCCCGCCGCCAGCATCGGAACCGCCGAGGTGAGCAGGCTGGCCGGCGCGGTGTACGTCACCCACTGCACCGCGTTCTCGGGCGCGGGCAGCGTGGCCGCGTGACTGGCCGGCCACGGCGGCGTCGAGGCCAGCGCCGCTTCCAGCGAATCCACCGTCGCCGTGTCCTCCAGCGTGCGCATCGCCGCGTTGGCCAGCACCGTGTACCAGCGGTCCAGGTGATCCAGCCCGGCGCGGTCCACGGGGGGCTGCGTTCTGGGCTGCGCGATCACCAGCGGGAAATAGCGTCCGACGTTGTCGCAACTGGCCATCAGCACGCCGAACCACCACTTCATGTCGACCACGCCCGGCGCCCATGCGAAGCGCAGCACCGGCGCGGTCAGATAGGTGTCCAGCCAGCGCGGACCCAGCACCTTGGGCAGGTCCTGCATCACCCCGGACAGCCAGGCATCGCTGTGCCGCACGAAGTGCTGCGGCAGCCGGCGCTGCGCGAAATCGCCCAGGGCGGCGACCTTGCCGTACCAGCCGGGCGCGGCTTCGCCGGAGGGATTCAGGGCTTCGGGCAGCACGCTCATCGTCGGGCTCTCCTGGTCATCACAGGCCGCTCGGGCAACGGAACTCGTTGAGTTCCGGCAGCCGGAAGGGGTTGCGGACGCTGCTCGCGGTGATCTCGAAGACCGCCTTGCGGCCGTCCACGTCGAAGGTCGCCCGGAAGCGCTCCGGGGCGTTGGTCTTCTCGATCTTCACGCGGTCGAACATCCGGAACAGCGCCCACGGACCGTCGTTGACCATGCCGGAGGAACCGCTGGTGCTGGCCGGGCTGATCTGCACCCGCACCTGCGAGCTGCCGCGCGGACCCGGCCACTGCACCGAGGTGGGGATCTGCGGGCCGTGGCTGTAGCGCACGATCTGGCCATCGACGTCCAGGATGAACTGCTGGATCGTGGTGTCCATCTCGACCGGCTTGAAGTCCAGCCGCAGCGACGGCGTGGCGCTGCCGGGGAAGAAGGTCTCCTTGATCGCCTGCGCGCGCTGGAACTGCGGCAGCGTGCCGCTGTCCGCGCCCAGCGGCGTGCCCTCGACGGCGCGGAACTTCCACGGCCGGGTCGTCGTGTCGACGTAGGGCGCGAGCTTCTGCTGGAACAGCTGGTCGATCTTGCCGCCAGGGCCGAACAGCATCGCGAAATCGGCCTGCGTGGCGTCGCGCGACGAGTTGCGGTCCAGCGGGTAGCGGCCGGCGACGGCCTGGTTGCAGAACTCGCCGACCTGCGAGCGCACCTCCATCGCCAGGTTCTGCCGCATCGCGCCCTGCGACACGCGGGCGCTGCTGCTGCCCAGGTCGTCGAGCATGGTGCGCAGCGGCTCCGGGCTCATCGCCGCGGCCGCCTTCAGGCGCGTGGGCACCGGCGACGGGGGCGGCGCGCTGCCGCCCTTGAGCGCCGAATCGGCGGCCGTGAGCATGATATTGGCCTCGGCGATCAGACCGACGGTCTCGTCCAGCGGGGCCTTGCCGCCGCCCGCCGGCGCGGTGACCATGCTGCGCAGCGCGGTGAAGCGGTCGTCGACGATGCTCTCGATGCGCGGCGCGTTCGGGTCTGGCTGGGCGCCGGGCTGGCCCGGCTTGCCGAACATGCCGGCCACGCGCTCGCGGGTCTGCTGGACCAGGTCGGCGGCGCGGCGCTCGGCGTTCTCGATCGCGTTGCCGGGCTGGGTCAGCGTCGTTTCGCGCGAAGCCGCGCGCAGGAACGGCCCCAGCGGGCTGTCCGGCGCGGACAGCATGCGCGAGCGCTCCACCGACTGCGGCACCGTGGCCATCGGCAGCAGCTTGACGCTGTTGAGGAAGGCCTCCCAGGCCGCCGCGTAGTCGTTCAGATAGAGCCGGCGCACGTCGTCGACCAGCGGCGCGTTGGCGCGCACGATGGCCTGCGCGTCCTTGGGCGCGGCGGCGACGCCGAGCACCCAGGGCTCCTCCGCCGCCAGCTCGTCCGCCACCTGGCCCACGCGGGGCTGGAAGCCGCGCAGGTAGGCGTCACGGGTGAAGAAGCCCGGCACGCCTTGCGACAGCGGCGCGCCGTTGGTCCGCGTGAACAGCAGCGGCGCGTTGTGGCCGCCGGCGCGCGAGACGGTGAACTCCGGATACTCGTTGCCCAGCCCCTGCGCGCGCAGCCGGTTGTAGATGCGCTGCGGCAGCGGCTGTGTCGCGAGCTGCGTGCGCACCGCCGTCAGCAGCGAAGCGTCTTCCGGCAGCGGCGAGGCGATGCCGCCCTGCGACAGCAGCGCGTCCAGATGGGCGCCGAGCTGCTCGCGCTGGTCCGGCGTCAGCTCGCGCCGCGTCGTTTCCCAGTCGCTTTCGATGTGCTGCTTCAGCGCCCTGGCATCGAAGTGCTGCGGATCATGCAGCATCACGTAGGCCTTCAGCGCCTCGTAGAGCGTGACCGGCGTCGCGGCGCCCTGGCGCAGCTGTTCCTCGATGCGCAGCACCAGCCGCGGCAGCACCGCGTCGCCCAGCATGCGCTGGTAGGACGCGCGCGCCGCGCTGTCGAGCTTGCGGCCCTGGAACAGGCCCATGCGCATCGACAGCGGCACGTGGTCGTCGACCGCGGCCAGCGCGCGCGTGGCCTGCAGCGCCGGCAGGATGGGCAGCAGGTCGGCGGTGGCGCGGTTGGGCGTGGACTGCAGCAGCTCGCGCACCTGGTCGGCGCGGGCCGAGGTGTCTTCCAGGTACTTGCGGTTGTTGAAGTAGCTGACGGTCCAGGCGGTGATCAGTCCGATGCCGGCGATCGCCACGACCGCGTAGCCGGCCAGCGCCAGCGCGTTGCGGCGGCGTTCCCAGCCGCGGTGCGTGCCGCCCAGGCCGGCCTCGGCGAACACGACCTCGCCCAGCAGCCGGTTCAGGAAATAGCTGCGGCCGCTGGCCTGGTTGGGCGGGAGCACCGCATGCTCGATCTGGTAGCTGCGCGCCACCGAGCCCAGCACCCGGTCGATCGGCGTGCCTTCCTGCGTGCCGCTGACGAAGTAGACGCCGCGCAATTGCGGCTGCGCCTCGTACGGGGTGGGCGCGAAGACGCCCTCGGCGAACTCCGCCAGCAGCGCGCGCAGGCTCGCGAACTGCGCCGGGAAGCCATAGATGCGGGCGCGGCGCTGCGGATCGCGCTCGGCCTGGAGGCGGTCGATCAGGCCGTTCTGCAGGCGCTGCTCGAGCGCGTCGAACTCCGCGCCGAAACCGGCCAGCGGCGTGGCGCTGCCGCGCGCGAAGGTGAAGCCCCAGGGGGCGGCGCGCTGGTCCTTGTCCAGTGTCGCGAAGTAGTCCATGAAGCCCGACAGCAGGTCGGCCTTGGTGACCAGCAGGTAGACCGGGAAGCGGATGTCCAGGTCCTTCTGCAGCTCCTGCACGCGGGCGCGCACCATGGCGGCGTGCTGGGCGCGCTCGGCCGGGCTGCGCGACAGCAGGTCGGTCACGGACACCGTCACCAGCGCGCCGTTGATCGGCTGGCGCGGGCGCGAGCGGCGCAGCATCTGCAGGAAGCCGCTCCAGGTCGCCTTGTCGTTGTCCGGGTCGCTGTCCTGCGTCGTGAAGCGGCCGGCGGTGTCGATCAGCACGGCCTGGTCGGTGAACCACCAGTCGCAGTGGCGCGTGCCGCCGACGCCGCGGATCGCATGGTCGCCCATCTGCTCGGCGAGCGGGAAGTTCAGCCCGCTGTGGCGCAGCGCGGTCGTCTTGCCGGAGCCGGGGGCGCCGATGATCAGGTACCAGGGCAGCTCATACAGGTAGCGGCCGCCGAAGCGCGAGCGCAGCTTGGACGCGAACCCGGCCGAGCCCTCCGCGCCGAAGCGCGAGCGCTGCAGCATCTGCAGCGCCTGGCGGAAGCGCTCGCGCACGGCCAGCATGTCGGCGCTTTCGCGTTCCGGCGTCTCGCCGGCGGGCTGCTGCAGCAACTGGTTCACCACCGCGGTGTTGCCGCGCCTGGCGCGCCAGCGCGACCAGGCGATGCACAGCGCCACCGCCAGCAGCAGCACGCCGATGGTGATCCAGCGCGAGCGCTCGGTGTCCAGCGGGCGCGCCTCGCCGATCGCCACCAGGGGGCCGACGATCCAGATCAGCAGCGCGACCGCCAGCACCAGCACCGCCAGCAGGACCCAGCGGTTGAAGATCCATCCCAGGACGCGTTTCATCGCGAAGCTCCGCGCGCCGGCGCCTCGGGCGCCCGGCCATTGACCATCAGACTGATTTCCACGCGCCGGTTGAGCGCGCGGTTGGCGGGGGTGTCGTTGGGGGCGACCGGCTCGGCGTCGGCGCGGCCCTCGGCGCGGATGCGCTCCGGCGCGACGCGGCGTGCCACCAGCAGCTCGCGCACGGTGTTGGCGCGTTCCTCGGACAGGTGCCAGTTGGACGGGAAGCGCGGCGTGCGGATCGGCGTGCCGTCGCTGTGGCCGGTCACCAGCACCGTGCCCTGCACCTGCGTCAGCGCGTCGGCGATGCGCGTCATCAGCGCCTCGCGCTCCGGGACGATGGTCGCGCTGGCCGGGGCGAACAGGCCGTCGCCGCGGATCGTCACGACGCTGCGGTCGACCTCGTCGCGCACCGCGACCAGGCCGGCCTTGATGTCCGACTGCAGGAATTGCGCGAGCCGCGGCTTGGCCGGTGGTGGTGGCGGTGCCACCACTGGCGGCGACAGGCGCAGCGACTGGATCTGTCCGAACACCGGATCGGAGCGCTCCGCCAGCGACAGCGTCAGCGACAGATAGACGCCCACCAGCAGCAGCGCCGTCAACGCGGCGGTGGCGGCCAGCGGCAGCCAGCCGATGTGGCGGCGCTGGACGGTGGCCTCGACCTGCCAGTGCTGCGCCAGCGCCGCGGGGTAGTCGCCGCGCTGCTGCTTCAGGATCTGGGCGAGGCGGTCACGCACCGCCTCCAGCTGCGCGGGGCCGTTGTCGATGACGCGGTAGCGCCCGGCGAAGCCCAGCGTCAGCGCCGCGTAGATGAGCTCGAGCAGGTCGCGGTTGGCGTCCGGCTTCTCGGCCAGGCGCGCCATCAGCTGGAAGACCTTCTCGCCGCCCCAGGTCTCGTTGTGGAACATCGACAGCAGGCTGTGCCGCGCCCAGACGCCGGAGCCGCCCCACGGGGTGTCGGCGCAGGCCTCGTCGATCATGGTGCAGAGCACGTAGCGCGTGGCCATGACGCGCTCCGGCGGGATGCCGGCGGCGGCGGCGCGGCTGGCGAAGTCGCGGATGCCTTGCGCCAGGTTGTTGCGCAGCGCGCCGACGTCGTCGACGCGTCGCGTCGCGCGCAGTTGAGGGACCAGCAGCAGCAGCGGGTTGGCCAGCGTCAGCAGCGCGTTGAGCCCGGCGGCCGGAGGGGCGGCGTCGGGCTGAACCGGATCCTGGGACGGCGAAGCGCCACGCGGCGCCTGCGCGCCGCCCGGCCGGGGCTTGATGAAGGTGCGCTGATCGTCGAAGCCTGCGAACGGATCGTTGAGCGCGGAGGGGTCCATGCCGGCTCCCGGAGGTTACTGGTCTTGATCGATGGAAGGGCGGAGGGGCCAGGCGTGGCGCCGTATACGGCGCTTACTGCCGGATGGCCCAGAGCTCCAGCTCCAGTCCGGGGAAGTCGCCGGCGACATGCAGCGCCAGGCTGCCGCTGCGCTCGAGCTGCTTCCACAGTTCGCCGCCGCGGTCCAGCTCGAAGTAATGGAAGCCCGCGTGGAACGGGAGCTGGCGCGGCGCGACGGGCAGCGCGCGCAGGCCGATGCCGGGCAGTTGCAGGTTCACCAGATCACGGATGCGGTCCACCGGGCCCAGCTTGGACTGCGCCGGGAAGCGCTGGCGCAGTTGCTCGGCCGCGACCTGCGCATTGACGGCGATGACGAAGCTCGCGCTGCGCAGCAGGTCGGCGTCGGGCACGACGGCGGTGCGCACGCCGTGGGTGCGCTCGGTCAGATCGATCTGCAGCGCGTTGCGCTCCAGCACGACGCTGAGCATGCGGCGCAGGTCCTCGAGCAGCGGCGCGAAGCTGCCGCGCAGGTCGTCGTGGCGGTACAGCGGGTACTCGGAGGCCAGGCGGGTGTCGCTGACGAAGGTCGCCATGTCGCCGGCCAGTTGCAGGCAGTCGCGGTGCAGCGTTTCCGGATGGACGTGCGGCGACGCGGCGTGCTGGCGGAACAGCGGATCGGCCCGGTTCAGCGCCTGCAGCATCAGGAAGTCGGCCAGCTCGGACACGCCGTTGCCCAGTTGCCCCATGCGCGAGGACAGCAGCTGCGCGCGCTGGCGCACCAGCCCGTGCAGCAGCGAGGCCATCGCGGACAGGTGGCCACTGGCGTCGATGCGGGTCTGCGGCGGGATGTAGCTGCGGTCCAGCACCAGTTGCTGGTCGGCGCGGCGCTCGGCGATGCGGGCCACGCCCAGCGCCGCATAGGCGTCGTTGAGCTCGCGCGCGGGCAGCAGGCGCAGCGTCAGCGCGCCGGTCTGGACGGGCTCGGGCTCGTCGCCGGCGCTGGTCTGGTCGCGCAGGTCCTGATCGACGACGTGGTAGCGATGGAGTTCACCGCCGTCATGGCCGTTGAAGGCGACCTGGTCGGTGCCGGGGCGCGCGATCGGCGCGGCCAGCACGACCATGTCGCCCTTGAGGTCGGCGGGAACCTCCAGCGGGGCCAGCGCGGCGTCGGCCTGCGGGATCTGGAAAGGGGTGCCGTCGGGCAGGATGCCGCTCGCGCGCACGATGCCCAGGCGGCCGACGCTCAGCAGCGCCTCGTCCAGCACCAGTTCGGTGAAGCCCCAGCCATGCGGCGCCAGCGCGCGGGCGCGGCTGTCGACCAGGTGCTCCAGATAACGGGTTTCCTGCTGGAAATGGTGAGGCAGCAGGAACATGCCCTGCGTCCAGATGACCTTGCTGTGCCAGCTCACGGCTGCTTGACCGAGGCGCTGACCGACAGTTCGTCGGCCTGGATGAGGACTTCCTGCTTCTTGCCGGCGATCACCGGGACCACGGCGCGCCAGCGCGCGTGCTCCAGATCGCGGTAGGCGCCGAAGACGGCGATGAAGCGGGTCTCCGGCGACAGCGTCTTCTTGTTGATCGGGCGGGATTCGCCCGGCTGGAGGGTCATTTCCTCGCGGGCGACCATTTCCGTGCCGAGCTCGGCCTGGTCCTTCTGATAGAGGCTGATGAAGTCGGCCGCGTTGAAGGCGTTGGCCGACTTCAGCTCATAGACGCGCACCAGCAGCGGGGAAGGGCGCTTGGTGACGCTGGGGTTGAGCTGGGCCGAGGCCTGGATGGTGCCGCGCACCTCGGTGGGCTTGGGCGCGCCCGGGCCGAAGGGGTTGAGGCTGGACATCGAGGAGCACCCGCCCAGCGCGCCAACGGCGATCAGCGCCAAGAAAGCGCTGCGGGCCGCGGTGGCGGCCCAGTGAGAGGGGGGCTTGGAATCCTGGTTTCCCGAACGCGGCGTGAGCATCTGGCTGTCCTTCTTGACCGGAGGAAAGGATAGCCAGCGGGGGCCTCGCGGCCTCGTGACTTAGGTAATCGCCGCGCGCAGCCGGAACTGGCTGACCAGACGGCCGAGCTGGTCGACCATGCGGGCCATGGCGCGCAGCAGGTCGGCGGGTTCGTCGCGCTCCTGGGCGCGGATGGCGATGGTCAGGTCGCCGCCGGCCACGTCTTCCGAGGCCCGGACCGCCTGCGCGATCGGCGCGGTGATGGAGCGCGTCACCTGCCAGGCCAGCCAGACACCGATGGCCAGCGCGATGGCCACGGCGATGAGCGTCACGCGCAGCCCGTCGGCGTAGGACACGGCCGCTTCCTTCGCCGCGGCGTCGCCGCCTTCGCGGTTGAAGTTGACGTCGGCGTCGATCGCCTCGGCCAGGCTCGTGAAGATGACCGACGAGGCGCCGGCGGAGAGCTTGCGGGCGGCCTCGTGCTGGGCTTCGCCGCCTGAGACGACCTTCGCCAGTTCGGCGTCGGCGTCCTGGTAGGCCTTCCAGGCCTCGCGGATGCGGGCGTAGAGCTCCTGCTCGCGGCCCGGCGTGATCGACGACTCGTAGATCCTGGCCGCCTTGTCGAACTCGCGCATCGCAGCGTCATGGTCCTGCACGATCTTGGCCCGGCGGCTCTCGTCGCTCTCCAGCACGGCCCGGAGCGTGAGCCGGCGCGCCAGGTTGGCGGCGTCCTGCATGTCGGCGAGCTTGGCGACGCTGGGCAGCCAGTTCTGGTTGAGGTCCTGCACGTTGGCGTTGATGCGGGCCATCTGCTGGATGCCGAATCCCGCGATGAAGCACAACAGGAGCAGCATGGCGGCGAAGGCCAGCCCGAGGCGCCGGCCGATGCGGAAGTTGCGGAGGATGGACATGTTGTTAACCCGGTATGGACGGGTGTTACAGGAGGTTTCGCAAGCGTGCGCTCCGAACCCGTCGGAAACCTTGCCGTCACGAAACCATCTCCAAACCTTCACGACCTCTTGGCAGATCCGCAGATCGTTCCGTGACGAACTCCCTCGCGCCCCGCGAGGGGGAGAGGGCAGGGGAGAGGCGGCTGCTTCGAGGGGCGCCAGCGCTTCCTCGCTGCCGCTCAGGCGATTCCCCAGGCTGACAACGTTGTCATGGTGTTCTATGCTGCGCGCCAAACAGGAGACAACGCATGAGTGCAGATCTTTCCCGGCTGCCGGGTGATGGGGCGCAGCCTGCGCGGGCCGCGGCCGAGGCCGAAGCCGCCGCGGACAAGCCGGCCCGCCATCCGCTGAGCTGGGTCCCCACGCTCTACCTCGCGATGGGGCTGCCCAACGTGCTGGTCGGCGCGGTGGCCGCGATCCTCTACAAGAACATGGGCGTGTCCAACGAGGACATCGCGCTGTACACCTCGCAGATGTACCTGCCGTGGGTGCTCAAGCCGCTGTGGTCGCCGCTGCTGGAGCCTTACAAGACCAAGCGCTGGTGGGTGATCGCGATGCAGTTCGTGATGATGGCGTCGATCGGCGCGATCGCGTTCTGCCTGCCGCTGGAGGGCTTCCTGCGCGCGTCGCTGGCCTTTTTCTGGATCACCGGTTTCGCGTCGGCGACGCAGGACATCGTGGCCGATGGCGTGTTCATGACCACGATGCCGCCGCGCGAGCAGGCCAGCTACGCTGGTCTGCAGGGCATGTGCTGGAACCTGGGCGCGGTGGTCGCGTCGGGGCTGCTGGTGTCGCTGACCGGGTGGCTGCACGATGCGCTGGGCTGGACCTGGGTGCAGTGCTGGATGGCGGTGATGCTCGGCGCCGCGGCGATGATGGGCGGCTTCGGCCTGTGGCACCTGCGGGTGCTGCCGCCGGGCGCGCCGGCGGCGGTGCACGGGCAGGACCTGCGCACTGCGATGGTCTCGCTGCGCGAGTCCTGGACGACGCTGTTCCAGAAGCCGTCGATCTGGATGATGCTGGCGGTGGTGTTCTTCTACCGCTTCGGCGAGGGCTTCATCGAGAAGTTCGGGCCGCTGTTCCTGCTCGATCCGCGCACGGTGGGCGGGCTGGGGCTGGACAACGCGGCGCTGGGGCACATCTACGGGACGGCGGGCACGGTGGCCTTCATCGCGGGCGCGTTCCTGGGCGGTTTCATCGCCGCGAAGATGACGCTGCGGCGCTCGTTCCTGCTGCTGGCCATCGCGCTCAACCTGCCGCACCTGACCTACTACTACCTCAGCCACGCGCTGCCGGCGGACCTGTGGTGGATCGGCGCCGTCGTCGCGATCGAGAAGTTCGGCTTCGGCATGGGCTCGGTCGGGCACATGCTGTACATGATGCAGCAGATCGCGCCGGGGCCCTTCAAGATGACGCATTACGCGATGGCCACGGGTGTCATGGCGATGACCAAGTGGGCCACGGGCAGCGTCAGCGGCTGGCTGTTCGCGGGCGTGGGCCAGCATTACGCGAGCTTCTTCGGCTGGGTGCTGGTGTTCTCGCTGCCGCCGATCGTGCTGGCGTGGTTCGCGCCGTTCCCCGTCGAGAACTCGCCGGCAGAAGAGGGGACCGCGCACGCGGGGCATTGACGGCTGAACCCGGCGAAACGGGATGGTCACCTCGCGCGCCGCCGCAGGCGTACGGGAGCAGGGCGGTGCACTAGCGCTGTGGGCGTCGCACAGACGCCCCGCGGCGGCGAGGTGCTGGTCCTGGAACCGCCGTCGCGTCCTGATCAGGACCGGATGTTTCGACGGAAGGAAACATGGCGATGCAAACCTTGAATGAACAAGAGATGGATTGCGTTCACGGCGGCGGCGCGGCCTGGTGGGATTGGCTTCTGGGGGTTTTGTGCCCGCCGCTGCTGTCCGTCGCGGTGGTGAAGGAACTGACCCCCACGCCCAAGCCAGCCGACGGTAGGCAGGGCTCGTGAGAGCCCGCGGCATGCGGCAGTTGTCCGAGGCGCAGGTCCATGCCGTCAGCGGCGGCGTGATCCTGCAGGCCATCGTCGCGGTGGCGATGCAGGTCAAGCGCGCGCCCAGCAGCCCTCGGGCGTTGCAGCCCGGCTGGGCGGGGTGGGGCCGGCGTCACGTGATGTTCTGACGCGCGCTCCGCGGCGCGGACCGGGGAGAGATCCCGACGAACGGGAGCTTGCATTCGCAAGAGCCATCTGCCGGTCGAGGCGCCTTGATCCACTAGCGCTGCGGGTGTCGGCGAGATGCCTGCGGCGCCAGCCCCGATGTCCTGGGGGCTCCTCCGGCTGATCCTCAGGACGAATGGGGATGGCCGGGACTGAATCCCGGCCATTTCGGCTTTGACGTCTTCTGACCCACCGTCGCCTGACGCCCCCGCCGCGCTGTTCCGCGCCGAGGCCCAGCGCGAGGGCAACGCGCTGCACGGCGCGATCCTGCTGGCGCGGCCCGTGAGCTTCGCGGTGCTCACTGCACTCGCCGCCGCGATCGTGGCGGCGCTGCTGGCCTTCATCCTGTGCTTCTCGGCCAGTGCCACCGCGCGGCTGCCGGGCGTGCTCACGCCCTCGGGCGGCGTGCTGCGCGTCGTCGCGGACCGGGCCGGCCGGGTCGTCGAGCGGCGCGTGGCGGAGGGCCAATCCGTTCGCGCGGGCGACGGCCTCTTCCTGCTCGGCAGCGAACGCGGCGATGCGCGGGGCGGCAGCACCGACGCCGCCGTGTCGCGCCTGATCGCGCATCGCCGCGACAGCCTGATCGCCGACACCGGCCATCGGCAGGCGCAGGGGCGCCAGCGCCTGGCGGCCTTGCGCGATCGGATCGCGGCCCTCGATGGCGATCTGCGCCGGCTGGAGGACGAACACCGCCTGTCGCACCGCCGCGTCGAGCTGGACCGCGCGGCACTCGATCGCCAGCACGCGCTCCAGGCCCATGGCATGAGCACGGCCAGCGCCGCGCAGGAACGCGAGGCCGCGTTGATCGACGCCCGCCAGCGCCTGTCGCAGCAGGAGCGCGCCAGCGCCGCCGCGCGCCGCGAGCGCGCCGCGGTGCTCCAGGATGCGCGAGACCTGGAACTGCAGCTGCGCCGCGACGACGAGTCCGCCGCCCGGTCGCTGGCCGCGATCGAGCAGGAACTGGCCGAACACGACGGGCGCCGCGAAGTCCTGATCCGCGCCCCGCGCGCCGGTGTGGTCTCGGCACTTCGAGCGGAGCCGGGGCAGAGCGTCGCCGCGGGCGAACTGCTCGCGCAGCTCTGGCCGGCGGACGGCGAGCTCGAGGCCGACTTGCGCGCGCCCTCGCACGCGGCGGCGTTCCTCGCGCCAGGCATGGCGGTGAGGCTGCATCTGGACGCCTTCCCGCATCAGAAGTTCGGCGCCATCGAGGGCCGCGTGCGCGATGTCGACCTGATCGCGTCGGAGCCCATGGCTGGCGGCGAGCCGCCCGCCTACCGCGTGCGGGTGCGCCTGCCCCGCCAATCGCTGTCCGCGCGTGGCGCCGACCAGGCGCTGCGGCCGGGCATGACGCTCGAAGCCGTTGCGCCGCTCGAGCGGCGCCGCCTCTACGAGTGGCTCATCGATCCCCTGAAACGGCTGGGCGACGCGCTGTCCCCGCCGGATGCCGGCCACTGAGGCCGTCCCGGTCGAACGGGACGCGCGCATCCGTCTTCCCTTCCTCGATCAGGGCCTGGCGGCGCACTAGCCGGGTGGGTGTCGCCGCGGCACCCCGGACGCGGCGTTTCGGTCGGCCCGCCGTGCCCGCCTGTCGTCGACCGCCATGGAGTGAATGGCATGAGAGTCTTGAAAGCGAATGAACTGAGGAATGTCGCAGGGGGCGCGACCCAAGCCCGGGGTGACCTGGACGAATACGGCACCCCACCGGAGATCGTCCGGTGCTTCTTCTGGCTCTGGAGTCCGGCCGCGCACAACGCCGTGCTGCCGCGCAGGGCTGAACCGCCATCGCCACGGGCGTGCGCGAATGCCTGACGGCCTCGTCCTGGCTTTCCGGCCGCGGCGGCGCACGCCCGAGCTGCGCCAGGACGAAGCCGCCGAATGCGGCGCCGCCTGCCTCGCGATGATCGCCAGCCACTGGGGCCGGCGCATGGATCTCCCGGCGATGCGGCGCCGCTTCTCGATCTCGGTGCACGGCGCCACGCTCGCCGGCCTGATCGACATGGCGGCCGCGCTGCGCCTGCGCAGCCGTCCGCTGCAGCTCGAGCTGGAAGAGCTCAAGGACCTGTCGCTGCCCTGCGTCCTGCACTGGGACATGGCGCACTTCGTCGTGCTGGAGCGCGTGACGCGCCGCGGCGTGACCATCGTCGATCCCGCCTGCGGACGCCGCCGCGTGCCGATGCCGGAGGTGTCGCGGCGCTTCACCGGCATCGCGCTCGAACTCGCCCCCGACGAGGACTTCGATGCCATCGACGGCGCGGCCCCGCCGCCCGCCGGCGTCCGGCCGCAGCGCTGGCGCGCGCTGCTCGGGCCCGTGGCCGGCCTGAAGCGTTCGCTCGCGCAGGTGCTGGTGCTCGGCATCGCGCTGCAGGCGCTGGCGCTGGCGGCCCCGTTCCATCTGCAGGGACTCACCGACCACGCCTTGAGCACCGGCGACCACGGCCTGGTGATGGTGCTGGGCCTGGGCTTCCTGCTGCTGGCGGTGATCCGCGTCGCGCTCGGCGCCGTGCGCTCGTGGATGACGACGGTGCTCTCCACCAGCCTGGCGTTCCAGTGGCAGGGACGCGCCTTCGGCCATCTGATGCGCTTGCCGCTGGCGTGGTTCGAGAAGCGCCACCTCGGCGACATCGTGTCGCGCTTCGGCTCGATCGAGACCATCCAGCACACGCTCACCACGCAGTTCATCGAGGGCGTCATCGACGGCCTGCTGGCCCTGGTCACGCTCGCCGTGATGCTGATGTACAGCGGGCCGCTGACGGCCGTGGTGCTGGGCGCCGTGCTGCTGTACGGGCTGCTGCGCTGGAGCGTCTTCCGGACGATGCGCGCCGCCACCGCCGACCGGATCCGCTGCGGCGCGCTGCAGCAGACCCATTTCCTCGAATCGGTGCGCGGCGCCCAGGCGGTGCGCCTGTTCGGCCGCGGCGAGTTGCGCCGCATCGGCTGGATGCACCTGCTGGCCGACGAGTTCAACGCCGAATTGCGCCTGGCGCGCTGGTCGGTCGGCTACGAGACCGCGCGCGGCCTGATCTTCGGCATCGAGCGCATCGCCGTGATCTGGCTGGCCGCGCTGGCCGTGCTCGACACCCGGATGAGCGTGGGCATGCTGCTGGCCTTCCTCAGCTACAAGGACCAGTTCAGCGACCGGATGGGCGCGTTGATCGACAAGCTCTTCGAACTGCGCATGCTGCGCCTGCACGGCGAGCGGCTGTCCGACATCCTGGCCACGCCGGCCGAGGAGTCCGGCGCCTCGGCGCCGCTGTGCCTGGAGCGCCTGCCGGCGTCGATCGAACTGCGCGGCGTCGCCTTCCGCTACGGCGACGGTGAGCCGGAGGTGCTGTCGGGCATCGACCTGCGGATCGAGCCCGGCGAATGCGTCGCGCTGACCGGCGCCTCGGGCAGCGGCAAGACGACGCTGGTGAAGCTGATGCTGGGCCTGTTGAGCCCGACGCGCGGCGAGATGCTGGTGGGCGGGCACCCGGTGCAAGCGCTTGGACTGGACGCCTACCGCCGCATCGTCGGCACGGTGATGCAGGACGATTTGCTGTTCGCGGGCAGCATCGAGGAGAACATCAGCTTCTTCGACCCGGCGCCCGACCTGGAACGCGTGGCGGACTGCGCGCGCCAGGCCGCCGTGCACGAGGAGATCGCCGCGCTGCCCATGAGTTACCGAACCCAGATCGGCGACATTGGCACCGGGCTGTCGGGCGGTCAGCGGCAACGCCTGCTGCTGGCGCGGGCCATCTACAAGCGGCCGCGGATCCTGATGCTCGACGAGGCCACCAGCCACCTCGACGTCGCCGCGGAGCGCCGCGTCAACGCGAGCGTGGCCGCGCTCGGCGCGATGCGCGTCATCGTGGCGCACCGTCCGGAGACGATCGCGATGGCGGACCGCGTCATCGTCATCGACCGGGGGCGTGTCGTGTCCGACACACGCGCGCAGCCGCTCTCGTCGGCGGCGGTCGGCGGCGAAGCGTGATCACGCTCACTGCCGGCCCAGCGTGTTCAACGGGATCTTCAGATAGCTGACGCCGTTGTCTTCGGCGGGCGGCAGATGGCCGGCGCGGATGTTGACCTGGATCGACGGCAGGATCAGCGCCGGCACGTCCAGCCGCGCATCGCGCCCGGTGCGCAGCGCGACGAACTCGGCCTCGGTCACGCCGTCGTGGACATGGATGTTGCGCGCGCGCTGCTCGGCCACCGTGGTCTCCCAGGCCGGCGCGCGGCCCTCGGGCGGATAGTCGTGGCAGACGAAGAGCCGCGTCGCCGGCGGCAGGTCCAGCAGTCGCCGGATCGAGCGGTACAGCGTCGCGGCGTCGCCGCCCGGAAAGTCGGCCCGCGCGGTGCCGACATCCGGCATGAACAGCGTGTCGCCGACGAAGACCGCATCCCCGATCCGGTAGGCCAGGCAGGCCGGCGTATGGCCCGGCACCAGCAGCGCCTGCGCCTCGAGCCCGCCGATGCGGAAAGTGTCGCCGTCGGCGAACAGGTGGTCGAACTGCCGCCCGTCCGGCAGGAAGCTGCGCTCCAGGTTGAAGAGCTGGCGGAACACCGCCTGCACCTCGCGGATGTGCTCGCCAATGGCGATGCGCCCGCCGGCGCGCTCCTGCAGGTAGCGCGCCGCGGACAGGTGGTCGGCATGGGCATGGGTCTCGAGGATCCACTGCACCTGCAGGCCCGCCTCGGCCAGATGCGCCAGCACGCGGTCGGCCTGCAGCGTCGACGTGCGGCCGGACTTCAGGTCGAAATCGAGCACCGGATCGACGATCGCGGCCTGCCGCGCCGCCGGGTCGGACAGCACGTAGGTCACCGTGCCGGTGCGTTCGTCGTGGAAGGGCCGGATGGCCAGGGCAGGGGAGGCATCGCTCATGGTGCCGGGCACTATACCGAGGGCGGCGCGTCGCGCCGGCGCCTCCCCCCGCCGCTGACGATGGCGGTGCACTGCAGCGGGTGGCGCAGCTCGTGCGCCACGCCGCCGAACAGGAACAGCAGCGCAAGCAGCAGGCGCTTCATCGCGGCTCCTCCCGCGCTGGCCGCGTTCAGGCCAGCTCCAGCCCGACGTCGATGTTGCCGCGCGTCATCTTCGAGTAGGGGCAGGTGGCATGGGCGCGCTTGACCAGCTCGTAGGCGGTGTCGCGCGGCAGGCCCGGCAGGCTGACGCGCAACCGGGCGCTGAGCGAGTAGCCCTCGCTGCCCTTGTTCAGGTCGACGGCGGCCTCGACGTCGGTGTCGGCGGGCAGCTTGACGCCGATGGCCTGGGCCGCCAGGCCCATGGCGCCGATGAAGCAGGCCGACCAGCCGACCGCGAACAGCTGTTCCGGATTCGTCCCCGGGCGCGAGGAGCCGGGCGAGCCCAGCTGCACATCGAGGCGGCCATCATCGGACTGGCCGCGGCCCTCGCGGCCGCCGGTGGTGCGGGTGCGGGCGGTGTAGAGGACTTGAACGGGGGCGGGAGAGGTGGCGATCATGGTGGGCTCCGTGGATGCAGCGTCATCTGCTGCGTGGCCCGCATTTCATCGGCCCGATGTATCGACGGTGTGTGGATGCGCCGCCGATTTGGCGCGCCGCGTGTCCGGCGCGCGGCCGGACACACTGGCATACAAAAGCCGGGCCGGCGTCAGCCCGGCGGCGCCGCGGGCGGCTGGACCGGGATCCACACGCGAAAGCGCGTGCCTTCGCCGGGCGTGCTCTCGACCTCGATGCGGCCCGCATGCTTCTGCACGATCGAGTAGGACAGCGACAGCCCCAGCCCCGTGCCCTTGCCCACCGGCTTGGTGGTGAAGAAGGGCTCGAAGATGCGGCGCCGGACCTCCTCGCTCATGCCGCTGCCGGTGTCCTCGACCTGCACCCACACCCAGTCGCCCTCGGCGCGGGTGGTCAGCCGGATCTCGCCGCGCTGCGGGATCGCATGCGCGGCGTTGACGATCAGGTTCATGAAGACCTGGTTCAGCTGCGCCGCGATGCAGCGCACCGGCGGCAGCGGGCCGTAGTCCTTGCGCACCTCGGCCTTGTACTTGACCTCGTTCATGACGACGTTGAGCGTCGAGTCCAGGCCGGCATTGAGATCGGCGTCCTGCCACTCGGCGTGATCCACGCGCGAGAAGTCCTTCAGGTCCTGCACGATCTTCTTGACCCGGACCAGACCGTCCTCGCTCTCGTCGAGCAACTGCGGCAGGTCCTCCTTGACGAAGGCCAGGTCGATGCGGCGGTCGAGCTCCTTGAGCGCCGCCCGCACGGACTCGGGCAGCTCGCCGATGGCCGACTGCATCGCGTCGAGCAGCCCGAACATCGGCTCGACATAGCCGCGCAGCGTGCCCAGGTTGGAGGTGACGAAGCCGATCGGGTTGTTGATCTCATGCGCCACGCCGGCGGCGAGCTGTCCGATCGAGGCCATCTTCTCGGATTGCAGCAGCTGGTTCTGCGCCTCCTCGAGCCGGGTGTTGGTGAGCTTGATGCGCTGGTAGTTCTCGGCCAGCGCCTGCTGGACGCGGCGCTCCTCGGTGCGGTCCTGCAGCAGCCACCAGGTCTGGGCCAGCCGGTCATGCGGGTTGGCCACGTACGCGATCATCTGCACCCACAGCGGCTTGCCGCGCGCGGAGCGCATCTCCATCTCGTGCTGCAGCGACTCGCCGCGCGAGAGCACCGGGTAGGCCACCGCGGCCAGCGACTGGAAGTCCTCGTCGCTGGCGAAGAAGTTGCGGGTCGGGATGCCGCTGGGCGACTCCTCGCCCAGCTCGAACATCTCCGCGAACTTGCGATTGCCGCGCACCAGGCGCTGGTTCAACGTGGTCACGATCCCCACGGAGGCGTTCTCGAGGAAGGCCTCGAGTTCGTGGTGGGTCAGCAGCAGCTCGGCGGTGCGCTCGGTCACCAGCTCCTCGAGCTCGGCGCGGTGGCGGCGCAGTTCCTCCTCGGCGCGGCGCCGCTGGGTGACGTCCTGCAGCGTCTCGATGGCGCCGACCACCGCGCCCTGCGCGTCCAGCAGCGGCGCGGCGGTGAAGAACAGCCAGCGGCCGCCGTCGTCCATCTTCGGGAAGAAGGCCTCGACCTCGTAGGCGTCGTCGATGGTCTCCGAGCGGCGGGCGCGGCCTTCGTAGAGCGGGCCGCTCTGCGCTTCGATGGTGCCGTCGATGATCAGGTCGGCCAGCAGCGGGCGCTCCTCGGGATAGAAGGCGGTCCAGGCATCGCGGCGGCCCATCATGTCGAAGCGGTCGATGCCGGTGAGCTTGCTGCAGGCCATGTTCCAGTGCGTGACGCGATGCTCGGCATCGAGCACGAAGCTGGCCACGGGACTGTTCTCGATGATCTGGTGCAGCACGCGGCCGACGTCGAGCAGGCTGGTCTGCACGTGCTGCATGTCGCTGAGGTCCTGCACCGTCAGCACGTTCAGCCGCCGGCCCTGCAGCGTGTAGGGGCGCGCGGTCAACTCGAGCGAGCGCACCGAGCCGCTGGCGGTCTCGGCCTCGATCTCGATCGCGGGCGGCAGCGCGTCCTGCGCGATCGCCTGCAGGCCGTAATGGCGCAGCGACGCGCGCTGCGCCGGGACCGCCCAGGCATCGATCGGCATCGCCAGCAGCGCCTCGGATTCATAACCCAGCAGCCGCAGCATGGCGGCGTTGGCGTGAATGATGCGCTCCTGGTCATGGACGAGCAGCGGCGTCGTGACGGCCTCCCAGGCGGCCACCAGGTGGATGGGCGGGGCGCCCGCGGGCGCCCCGCCGGCCGCGGTGGCAGTGGCCGTGGTCATGTCGGGCGCGTTCATAGCTTCACGTCCCCCGGGTCCTCGAGGATGAAGGAGCCGTCGTCCGCCCACTGCACCTGGGTGATGCCGGGCTCCAGGCGCTCCAGGCGCCGCAGCTCGGCCTCCTGCGCGCTGATCTGCCCCTGCTGCGCGCGCACCAGGTCGGCGAGCCGGCGGTTCTCGATCAGCAGCTCGCGCACCTGCAGCACCTGGCGGACCGCGCTCAGCAGCTCGTAATCGGCCCAGGGCTTGGCGATGAAGCGTGCGATCGCGGCCTCGTTGACCGCGCGCACCAGCGCGTTCAGGTCGGCGTAGCCCGACAGGATGATGCGCTGGCAGTCGGGCTGCAGCGTGCGCAGCGCCGTCAGGAAGTCCACGCCGTTCATCTCGGGCATGCGGTAGTCGGAGATCGCCAGCGCGTAGTGGTGGCTGCGGGCGCGCTCCAGCGCCTGCACGCCGTTGGCGCACTCGTCGACGATGTAGCGGCTGCCGTCGGCGGCGGTCAGGCCGTGCCGCAGCAGCCGCTGCAGCGCGTGCAGGATGCCGGGCTCGTCGTCCACGATCAACAGGCGTTCAGCCATGGGCGGCTCCTTGCGGCGCGGCGGCGCGGCGTGGCGCGGGCGCCGCGTCCCCGTCGGGCGGCTGGACGAAGAGCGCCAGCTTCACGCCCTCGCGGCCGGCGAACTCGCGGATCTGCCGCACCAGCCGCGCGTCGAAGACATGCCCGGCCGCCAGCAGCAGCGTGCCCTTGGGCGTGAGCAGGTCGCGCGCCAGCACCATGCCGGGCTCGACGTCCTGCGGGCTGATCTGGCGGTCGCGCGGCACGTCCTCGGGCTCGTCGGTGAGGGCGAGCTCGAAGGCCTCGACGATCTCGGGCTCGTAGCGCGTGCCGGCGCCGCCGCGCGCCAGCAACAGCGCCTGCGCGGGGGTGAAACGCTGCTCGGCCATGCGGCCCGACAGCGCGGCGTGATAGTCGCTGGCGATGGCCAGCGCCTGCGCCGCCAGCGGCACGGCATCGCCCGAGAGCCCGTCCGGAAAGCCCTTGCCATCGATGCGCTCGTGCTGCGAGCGCACCAGCCGCGCCACATGCTGCAACTGGCCCAGCGGCAGCAACGCCGCCTCGCCGTTGAGCGTGTGACGCCGGTAGCGGGCGATCTCCTCGGCGTTCATCGTCGACACCGGCTTGCGCAGCAGCGCGTCGGGGAAGCCGAGCTTGCCGATCTCGTGCAGCAGGCCGGCGCTGTGGACGTCCTCCTCGACGCGCGGCCCCAGCCCCATGCGGCGCGCGGTGCGCCGCGCCAGATCCGCGACCTGCCGCGAGTAACCGGCCAGACCGCCCTCGCGCAACTCCATCAGGCCGGAGAACACCTGGATGGACAGCAGAAAGGTCTCCTTCACCTGCTCGAAGGATTTCTCCAGCATCGCATTGACCTGCTCCAGCTCCATCGTGCGGGCGCGCACCCGCTGCGAGAGGTCGGCATTGAGCGATTGCAGCTCCGCGTTCTGGGCCTTCGTGAGCTGCAGCAGCGCGCGATTCTCGACCTCGAGCCGGCGCCGCGACAGGGCGTCATCGATGGCCATCAGCAGCTCGCGATCGTCCCAGGGCTTGGCGATGTGGCGCTGGATCTGGCCGCGGTTGACGGCGGCCACGGTGGCCTGGATGTCGGCATAGCCGGTCAGCAGGATGCGGCCCACGGCGGGCCAGCGTTCGCGGACCTGCTCCAGGAAGACCGCGCCGTCCATCTCCGGCATGCGCATGTCGGAGACCACGACGTCGACCGGTTCCTGCGCCAGCAGCTCCAGCCCGGCGGCGCCTCCGGACGCAAGCAGCACGCGATAGCCCTGGGGCCGGACCAGCCGGCGCAGCGCGCTGAGGATGGAAGGCTCGTCGTCCACGAACAGGACGACGGGCGCCGCAGTCTCTTCGGTCATCTGTTCTCTCCCTGGGCGACCTGCTGGCGAACGCCGTCCGAGTGTAGGAGCGTCGCGGGCCGGTCGCCAAGCCCGCGCTTGGCGCCTTGAGACGGGCAAGGGCGATGCCGGGCCAGCGCTTCGCATCGTGTAGCGCGGGTGACCGCGCGTGACGATCGTTGACGGCGGTGTTGCCGCCGCGTCATTCCCGGTGCGCGCAGCGCCAGGTCATGCCTGGAATCGCGCGAAGAGGCGTTTGCTTAAGGTCTCTCTAATTCGACAGGCGCACCTTATGTCCAGGGCACACAGTTGTTTGACGCAATCGGCCCGACCGGCCCCGCGGCCCACGGCGACGCCTTCCCGAAGACGCCACCGGCGCGGAGCCCGCCGGACCCAGGAGATGCACATGAGCAAGTCCACCCCGATCCTCGCCATGGTCGCCGCCTTCGCGGCGGCGTCGGCCCAGGCCTCGACGAACACCGATGACCTGACGCGGCGATCGGAACGCCGCGCGATGGTTCACCAGCAACTGCGGGCGGTGCAGGTCGAGCTCTACTGCGACCACCAGGACACCGCGATGCATTTGCTGCGCGACGCCCGGCGGCAGTTGATGGCGCAGCGCGACCCGGACAACGCCGGCGACCTGCGCCAACTGGAGAAGGTCAGTTGGCTGGTGCGCCACGGTGACACCGTGGAGGCCATCGCGACCATCGACGCCGCTCGCCGCGACCTGGCTTGAGCGCTTGACGGCGCGGCGGGCGCGGGTGCCGTCGGGAGACGGCTGAGAGGGGCCCGCCGCGTCCGCGCCTTTCGCCTTTCATTTCTGCGCCCCGTTCGGCGCGCTTCGCTGACCCCGGTTTGTCGAGATTCTCGCGATGACTACTTGCTTGCGTGTATTTGATAGCAAGAAACTCGCAAAATGCGGCGTTGGGTGATTTGGCGGTGATTCCGGCGACCCTAGGATCGTTGTCTTCAACGACCTTCCTGGAGGTTTCGGATGACGGTGGAAGCACTGACCTATTGGCTGGCGGGTACGATACCCGCGGTGGCAGCTTGGACCTTGAATATCATTCTTCGCGGCAAGCGAGCCTTGAAGAGTTCGGCGGCTGACTGGGCGCTGATGCTTTTGGCGTTTGACGGCGCGATGGCGATCGGCGCGCAGGGTTTTGCCTGCTATGTTCCCAACGTGGAGATACGGGAACTTATCCCTGCGCTGGCACCAGCGTTGATCTACTTGTCCCTTATGAATTGGGCGGTGATCGTGCGCTGGATCGAGCCCAACCTTTCGGAACTGTCCCGTCCTCGGCTTTCTCAATTTGCGCAGATCGGCATATTCATGACGATGTGGGTATTTGTCGGGTTTAACATTTTCTTTCACTACTACCTGCTCGGAAGGGGGTTCAATGTTGGCTGAATTGATTATTGCCAGTGTCGCAGCGGTGATCTTCTATTTGCTTTTCTTTGGAGGCGTCTACTACGTCGCTGCTCGATTAGGTTATCTCGCCGACGCGGAGCATGAGTTGGGCAAGCGGCGTGGAGCCGCGGACGGTGTTGGTTAACGGAGTGAACCCAAAGTGATCCGACGAACGTCCACGAATGTGGAAAGAACCTAGCTGACCCCGCAAACTGGCGCGCTAGCATCGCGCGCCATGCGGATCCTCCTCGTCGAAGACGAAAAGCCCCTGGCCGACTGGCTGGTGAAGGCGCTCGGCCAGAACGACTTCGTCGTCGACTGGATCGACGATGGCCGCCTCGTGCTGAGCCAGCTCGCCACGACCCGCTACGACGCGATGATCCTGGACCTCGGCCTGCCCGGTCTGGGCGGCCATGAGGTGCTGGCAAGGCTGCGCGACGCCGACTCCCGCGTCCCGGTGCTGGTGCTGACCGCGCGCGACTCGCTGATGGAGCGCGTGAGCACGCTCCACGAAGGCGCCGACGACTTCCTCGCCAAGCCCTTCGAACTCCAGGAGCTCGAAGCCCGCCTGGTGGCGCTGATCCGCCGCTCCCGCGGCCGCGACCAGCCGCGGTTCGCCTGTGGCCCGCTGGTCTACGACGCCGCCTCCAAGCTCTTCACGCTGGACCGGGAACCGCTGGCGCTGTCGCCGCGCGAGCACGCGGTGCTGCGCACGCTGATCCAGCACAGCGGCGAGCCGATGTCCAAGCAGGAAATCCTCGAGCGTCTGTTCTCCGACGAGCAGGACGTCCGTCCCGAGGCCATCGAGGTGCTGGTCCACCGGCTGCGGCGCCGCATCGAGTCGGGCAAGGTCCGCATCACGACGCTGCGCGGCCTGGGCTACGTGCTGGAAGCCGCATGACGCTGACGCCGCCGGACGCGGACCTGCGCCGGCAGGACGGCCAGCAATCCCGCCGGCGCTGGTCCTGGCGACCCTCGCTCCCGGCGCGCTGGCATCGCTTCAGCGTCCGCCGCACGCTGCTCACGCTGGTGCTGCCGGTGATGCTGGCCGCGGTCGGGCTGGAACTGGCGCTGACCTGGGGCACCGCGCTGCAGGCGGCCAACTCGGCCTACGACCGCTCGCTGCTCGGCGCGATCAAGGCCATCGAGAGCAACGTCTCCACCGAGACCGGCGGCCTGTCCGTCGAGATGCCGTACCGGCTGCTCGAGTTCTTCGAGTTGACCGCCAGCGGCCAGGTCTACTTCCGCGTCAGCACCGAGGACGGCCTGGTGGAGATCGGCAACGCCGGCCTGCCGCTGCCCGCGCAGCCGCTCAAGACCGGCGTGCCGCGCTTCATCGATGCCGAGTACTTCGGCGCGCCGGTGCGCGTCGGCGCCTGGGCGCGCGAGCTCGATCCCGAGCGCCCCGGCCGGCGCCTGATCATCCAGGTGGCCGAGAGCACCAACTCCCGCAACGCCTTCTCGCGCGCGCTGCTGATCCAGGCGATGTGGCGCGACCTGCTGACCGTGACCATCGTGGCCGCCACGCTGGCGCTGGTGATCGGCTGGGCGCTGCGGCCGCTGGACCGGCTGCGGCGCGAGGTCGAGGCCCGCGCCGACGACGACCTCTCGCCCGTGGACGAATCGGAGGTGCCCGCGGACGCCGCGCCGCTGGTGCGCGCGATCAACCACCACCTGGCGCGGCAGCGCGAGCTGATCGACGGCCGCCGGCGCTTCGTTGACGACGCCTCGCATCAGCTGCGCACGCCGCTGGCGACACTCGCGACGATGGTCGGCTACGCGCGCCGGGAGCGCGACCCCGAGCGGCTGGCCGAGGCCCTGGAGGCGCTCAAGGCCCAGATCGAGGACACCGTGCGCCGCACCAACCAGATGCTGGCGCTCGCGCGCGCCGACACCGCGCAGGTCGAGATGGCGCCCCTCGCGCTGGACCGCCTGGCCGAGCGCTGCGCGCGCGAATCCTGGCCGCTGGCGCGCGAGCAGGGCATCGATCTGGGCGTGGAGCGGGAGCCGGGCGACATCGTCGTGCTCGGTCACGAAGGGCAGTTGCGCGAGGCCTTGCTGAACCTGCTGCACAACGCGCTGCGCTACACGCCGCGCGGCGGCCGCGTGACGCTGCAGATCGGCGTCGATGGGCCGGCGGCGCTGATCCGGGTCGTCGACGACGGCCCCGGCATCCCCGCCGACGAGCGGCCGCGCGCCGGCGAGCGCTTCTTCCGCGGCTCCAACGTGGACCTGCCGGGCTCGGGACTGGGCCTGGCGATCGTGCGCGCCATCGCGCGCCGCCATTGCGGCGACATGGAGGTCGCGGCCGCGCGCCTGGATGCCGGCGGGCTGGAACGCGGCACCGCGGTGACGCTGCGGCTTCCGCTGCAGGCGCCGGCGGTTTTCCCTTTCACGCTGAAAGCCGGCTGAAAGCGCCGGTTTCCTAGAGTCCGTCACAAGCAGGTGGCGGGCGACCGCGCGGCCTGCCGGCGTTTCGCGACAGCGCGCGGACGGCGGCGGCCCGTGGCGACTCAGATCACCGCGAGGAGACAAGATGCGATCGATCCCGACATTGCGGGCGGGCCGGCGTTGGGCGGCCGCGCTGCTCGCCGCCTGGATGGCGGCGCCCTGGGGCGTGATGGCCCAGCCCGGACGCGGCGCGTCCGCCGCGCCCTGGCCCATTGGCGACGCCGCGCCTGAATGCATCGCCCCCGCCAAGCCCGGCGGCGGTTTCGACCAGAGCTGCAAGCTCGCGCGGGCCGCTTTCCAGCAGGCCGGTCTGACGGCGACGCCGATGCGCATCAGCTACATGCCGGGCGGCGTCGGCGCGATCGCCTTCGACCAGATCGTCACCCGCCGGCCCGCCGAGCCCCAGACGCTGGTGGCCTTCTCCAGCGGCTCGCTGCTGAACCTGTCGCACGGCCGCTTCGGCAAGCGCAGCGCCGACGACGTGCGCTGGGTCGCCGCCATCGGCATCGACTACGGCGTCGTGCTGGTGGGCCGGCAGGCGCCGTGGAAGACGCTGCCCGAGCTGCTCGCCGCGCTCAAGGCCGACCCGGGGCACATCAGCTTCGCCGCCGGCGGCACCATCGGCAGCCAGGACTGGGTCAAGTCGGCGCTGGTCGCGGGGGCCGGGGGCGTGGACCACAAGTCGATGCGCTTCGTCGCCTTCGAGGGCGGCGGCGAGGCGATGGCCGCGCTCAAGGGCGGCCATGTCCAGGTCTACATGGGCGACGCCTCGGAGGTCTTCGACAAGCTCTCGCCCTCGGGGCCCTTCCGCGCGCTGGCGGTGCTGGCCGACAAGCGCCTGCCCGGGCCGCTGGCCGGCGTGCCGACCGCGCGGGAGCAGGGCGTCGACATCGTCTGGCCCGCGATCCGCGGCTTCTACGTCGGCCCCAAGGTCACCGATGCCGCCTACGCCGCCTGGACCGCCACCTTCGATCACCTGATGGCCGCGCCCGCCTTCGACGAGATCCGCGCGCGCCATGGCCTGTTCCCGCTGGCGCTCACCGGCCCGGCGCTGCGCGCGTTCATCGACCGGCAAAACCGGGAGTACGCCGAACTCGCCGTCCGCTTCGGCCTGAGGCGCTGAGCGCCCGGGCTCCCATCGACCCCGAATCCCCATCAACGACAACGAGGAGACACCTTGAACCCCATCCACGACATGAGCACCCGATCCACGCGCCGTCCGGGCCGCTTCGGCGCGCTGTGCGCCGCGGGCCTGCTGGCGCTGGGCGCCGCGCCCGCCGCCTTCGCGCAGAGCAGCGTCACCATCTACGGCATCGCCGACATGCTGGTCGAGTATCGCGACCACATGAACGCCAATGGCGACCACCGCTTCGGCGTGACCTCGGGCGGCATGAATACCTCCCGCTGGGGCCTGCGCGGCGCCGAGGACCTGGGCGGCGGCCTGAAGGCGGTGTTCCAGCTCGAGGCGGAGGTCGGTTTCGACACCGGCGCGGCCGGCTCGTCCTACTGGGGCCGGCAGGCCAACGTCGGCCTGGAGGGCGACTTCGGCCGCGTGATCGCGGGCCGTTCGTACTCGACGACCTACGACTTCATGCTGCCCTTCGACCCGATGGGCTATGCGCCGTTCTATTCCTGGGCCACCTCGGGCGGCCAGATCGCGACGCTGCCGCGCAAGGACGGCATGGTCACCGGCGTGTCCAACCTCGTGAAGTACCAGGGCAGCTTCGGCCCGGTGAAGCTGGGCGCCAGCTACGCGCTGGGCGAGGTGACCGGCTCCAGCGCGGCGGGTCGCTTCCTCTCGCTGGCCGGCGCCTACGGCAGCGGCCCGTTCGCGGCGGCGCTGGTGGTGGATCAGCGCAATGGATCGACGCTGGGCGCCAATGGCCGCTACGACAAGGAGAAGGCGCTGCACTGGGGCCTGTCCTATGACCTGAAGCCGGTGAAGCTGTTCCTGGCGCAGCGCGTCTACAAGAAGACCTTCGCGGCCGGCGGCGAGAGCGCCAAGAGCACGATGACCTGGCTGGGCGCCACCTGGCAGGCGACGCCGGCGCTGAGCATCACGCCCGCGGTCTACTTCCAGGACATCTCCAGCGGCGCCAGCGGCACCGACGATCCCAAGCTCTTCGCGCTGCGCGCCAAGTACGAGCTGTCCAAGCGCACCAGCCTTTACGCGGTGGCCTCGACCGCCAAGTCCGGCGACAAGGGCGTGGTCAGCGTCTCGCGCGACGACAACGGCTTCGCCGACAGCCAGTCCAGCGTGGGGCTGGGCATCCAGCACCGCTTCTGAGCGGCACGCGGGCCGGGCCCCAGGCCCGCATGGCCTCGGGGCGCCGGCCCCGATTCAGGCCGGGGGCGCGGCCTGGCCCGGCAGCAGGCCCTCGGCGCGCAGCCGCATCAGCACGTCGAAGAGCAGGTCGCTCTTGATCCCGTAGGCCGCCCGCGGCGAGCTGACGAAGCCCGAGGCGTTGAGCACCAGCTTGTCGCCGTCGATGCCGTCCAGCTGCACGTTGGGCGCGGGCGCCGTCAGCACGCCCGGGTGCGCCTGGAACGAAGCCAGCACCACCGCCTTCACGCGCTCGGTGTCGGTCGCCAGCGGCATCGGCAGCTTGAACTGCACCATGCCGAGGGATTCGCCGTAGGTGACGTTGCGCACGATCTTGGTGATGAACTCGGAGTTCGGCACGATGACCGTGGAGCGGTCCCCCATCTGGATCTCGGTGGCGCGCACGCTGATGCGGCGGATGTCGCCCTCGACGCCGGACAGCGAGACCCAGTCGCCGACCTTCACCGGCCGTTCCGCCAGCAGGATCAGGCCGGAGACGAAGTTCTGCACCACCGACTGCAGGCCGAAGCCGATGCCCACGGACAGCGCGCTCGCGACCCAGGCCACGCTCTGCAGGCTGAAGCCGACCGCCGACAGCGCCGCCGCGATCACCGCGACGGTCCCGACGTAGCCGAACAGCGTCGTCGTCGACGTGCGCATGCCGCTGTCCATCCGCGTCGTCGGCATGTAGCGCTGCGACAGCCAGCCCTTGAGCAGCCGCACCGCCACCAGGCCGGCCACCAGCACCAGCACGCCCTGCAGCAGCGCCATCGGGCGCAGGCTCAGCTCGCCGATGGACAGGCCCTGCTCGAAGCGGCTGGCGCGGCGGAACAGGTCCAGCGGACCTTCGCCATAGGGCGCGATCAGCAACAGCAGCGCGAAGAAGCCGATGGACACGCGGCACAGGCCGGACAGGAGCAGGGCGGTCTGCTCGCGCGTGCGGGCCGGGGCCGGCGCGGCCTCGGCACCGGCCCCGGCGGCCGGCGCGGCGGCGTGATCGGCCGCGGCGCCCGGCGGACTCGCCAGCAGCGTCATGAAGAGGTCGTCGACCAGCACGCTCAGCAGGTAGGCGCCGCCCAGCACGAGCAGACCCCAGACGAACTGGTTCATCGCGAACATGGCCAGCGAGACGAAGCCCGTCAGCAGCGCCACGGCGGAACCGGCGAAGACCAGCCAGGCCGCGGCGCGCAGCACCGACAGCCACAGCGGGCGGATCGCGAAGGCGGGATGGCTGCCGGGCTGCTCGCCAGCGCCATCGCCGCCGGCGGCGGGCCTGGCGTCCCGGCTCCGCCGCTGCAGCTGCATCGTCGCGAGGGACAGCACCGCGATGAAGGTCAGCGTGGCCAGCGCATGCACGGCGCCATTCCAGGGCAGGCTGATCTCCAGCGTCGCCGCGGTGCGCGACGACCACCAGCCCAGCATCACCGTGAGCGCGAGCATGTGCGGGAACCAGGCCAGCCGGGCGGCGGTCTCGTCGGGCAGCGGCAGCAGCCGCCACGAGGGCTTGCGCGGCATCAGCGAGGCCGTGCCCAAGCCCGCCACGAAGCCGCCGAACCAGACGATCGCCTCGACCGTCTCGAGCCATCCGATGAGCGCCGGGTCGGCGGGCGCGCTCGCCGTGAGGGTCAGCACCAGGCCGTGAGCGATCAGGCCCGGACGCAGCGTGCGCAGCGCGACGACGCTGACCGCGTAGAGCGAGCGGCGCAGGCGTCCCGCGGGCACGCGCGTTGCGCACAGATGCGCGATCAAGCGCCGCAAGGCATAGGTGGCCGCGAGGATCACCGCCACCGCGCCGCCGAGGGTGAGCCAGTCGCCGGCCGGCACCGCGCGCCAGACCGTGCCGAACTGGTCGGCGAAGTCGCGGGTGCGGTTCAGGTCCGGGATCCGCTCGCGCGCCAGCGACGCCCAGAAGGCGGACTGCACGACGGAGGGCACCCGCTCGCCGAGCCGCGCGCCCAGCTGCATCCGGCGATTGGCCTGGGCGGTGGCGATGGCCTGCGCGGCCTCGACGGCGGTCACCTTCGCCAGCTTGATCTGCGCATCGATGGCGGAGACCTCGCGCGTCAATTGCGAGCGCTGCGACGCCAGCTCGGCAGCCTCCTTCACGCCTGCCTGCGGCGTGCCGAGCTGCGCGAGCCGCGCCTGCGCGTCGGTCAGCCGCGGCGCCAGCGCGGAAGCGGCTTCCTCGGCGCGCGATTGCACCGACTGCGCGGTCTTGCGCAAATCCTGCAGCGCCGCGTCGTCGAGCGCATCGTCGAGCTGCTTGCGGATCGCCGCCATGTCCTTGCGTGCGCTGTCGAGCAGCTTGTCGGGATCGGGCGGCTCGACCGGCGCCTCCTGCGCCAGCGCGGGCAGCGCCACGGCCGCGATCGCCAGCATCAACGCGGTCAGGATCCACTTCAAGCGATGCCAGCGCAGGGGCGGCGGGAACTGATCGTTCATCCTCTCGTCGGAAAGCGGGGGTGCCGCCAGGAGGGCAAGCGGCGGACCCGGACACACGATTCGCTACATCGCGGGATTGGCGGCCGATGCCCGCCGTCGCCGCTCACGCGGGCGGCCTGCGATCAAAGCGCCCGCGCGGCGTCAGGTATCGCCACCGGTCATGCGAGCGGTACCGGGGAGCAGGTAGAGTCGTCGCCAGTTTTTCCCTTTGGCTTCGAGGACCTCGCGATGACCACTTCCGCTTCCTATCCCGACACCCGTCTGCTGATCGCCAATGAATGGGTCGATGCGGCCAGCGGCCGCACGATCGCCGTGCGCAATCCGGCGACCGGCGCCGTCATCGGCAAGGTGGCTCATGCCAGCAAGGAGGACCTCGACCGCGCGCTCGCGGCCGCGCAGAAGGGCTTCGAGGCCTGGCGCAATGTCTCCGCCCACGAGCGCGCGGCGACCATGCGTCGCGCTGCCGCGCTGCTGCGCGAGCGCGCGCCCGAGATCGCCCGTCTGCTGACGCAGGAACAGGGCAAGCCGGTCGCGGAGGCGAAGGTCGAGGTGCTCGCCGGCGCCGACATCATCGAGTGGTTCGCCGACGAAGGCCGCCGTGTCTACGGCCGCATCGTGCCGTCGCGCAACCTGGCAGCCCAGCAACTGGTGTTGAAGGAGCCTGTCGGCCCGGTCGCCGCGTTCACGCCGTGGAACTTCCCGGTCAACCAGATCGTGCGCAAGCTCGGCGCGGCGCTGGCCACCGGCTGCTCCTTCCTGGTGAAGGCGCCGGAGGAGACGCCGGCCTCGCCGGCCGCGCTGCTGCAGACCTTCGTCGACGCGGGCGTGCCGGCCGGCACGGTCGGGCTGGTGTTCGGCGATCCGGCCGAGATCTCGGGCTACCTGATCCCGCATCCGGTGATCCGCAAGGTCACCTTCACCGGCTCGACGCCGGTGGGCAAGCAACTCGCCGCGCTGGCCGGCGCCCACATGAAGCGCGTGACCATGGAACTGGGCGGCCACGCGCCGGTGATCGTGGCGGAGGACGCGGACGTCGCGCTCGCGGTCAAGGCTGCCGGCGGCGCGAAGTTCCGCAACGCGGGTCAGGTCTGCATCTCGCCGACGCGCTTCCTGGTGCACAACAGCCTCAAGGAAGAGTTCACCGCGGCGATGGTCAAGCACGCGCAGGGGCTGAAGCTCGGCGACGGCTTGGCCGAGGGCACGACGCTGGGCCCGCTGGCGAATGAGCGGCGCGTCGTCGCGATGTCCAGGATCGTGGCGGAGGCGCGCGAGCGCGGCGCCAAGATCGCCACGGGCGGCGAGCGCGTGGGCGATGCCGGCAATTTCTTCGCGCCCACCATCCTGGCCGACGTGCCGCTCGAGGCCTCCGTCTTCAACGACGAGCCCTTCGGCCCGATCGCCGCGATCCGCGGCTTCGACACGCTGGAAGACGCCATCGCGGAGGCGAACCGGCTGCCGTTCGGCCTGGCGGGCTATGCGTTCACGAAGTCGATCAAGAACGCTCATCTGCTCGCGCAGCGCGTGGAGGTCGGCATGCTGTGGATCAACCAGCCCGCCACGCCGTCGGCCGAGATGCCGTTCGGCGGGGTCAAGGACTCGGGCTACGGCTCCGAAGGCGGGCCCGAGGCACTTGAGGCCTATCTGAACACCAAGGCGGTATCGATCCTCGGCGTCTGAGGCCTGAAGGCTGAAGCCATGCGGCGGCGGCGATCGCCGCCGGCATTGAACTCCCTCGCCCGCTTGCGGGAGAGGGCAGGGAGAGGGCCAGCAGCCTGCGCGGGCCTTCAGCCCTTGCACCCCGGCGAAGGATTCGCCGCCGGCCCCGCGTCCGTCTGCGGCGCGAATCGAATCGTCCCATCCGCGTTGTAGTGCAGCTCCTCGATCGCGACCGATCGCCGGAACTCCCCGCCGCCAGGCAGCTTGGCGTTGTGATACGCGATGTAGCTCTTCCCGTTGAACTCGAAGATCGCCTGATGGATGGTGGGCGTCTTCTCGTTCCTGGCCATGATCACGCCGCGCGGCGTCCATGGCCCGATGGCGCTGGGCCCGGTCATGTACGCGGTCTCCTCGGGGAAGTGCTGCGAGTACGACAGGTAGTACGTGCCGCGATGCTTGTGCAGATACGAGGCCTCGGTGAAGTCCTTCACCGCCACGGCGTTGATCGGCCCGGCGAGTTCCGTCATGGACCCCTTCAGCTTCACGTACTTCAACACCGTGTTCCCGAAGTACAGATAGGCCTGCCCATCGTCATCGACGAAGATCGCCGGATCGATGTCATCCCACGCGATGTTGGTCTGCGTGGTCATGTCGTTGGTGATCAACGCTGACCCGCGCGCGTCCGTGAACGGCCCGGTGGGACTGTCCGACGTGGCCACCCCGATCGCGAACCCGGGGATCGACCCGTGCTCCACGGTTGCATAGAAGAAGTAGGCCGGCTTCCCATCGACGACGCGCCTCGTGATGTCCGACGCCCAAGCGCGGCCCTTGGCCCACTTGAAGTCGAGCGCCTTCATCGGCGCGCCATGGTCGGTCCAATGCGTCAAGTCGCAGCTCGAGAACACGCGCCACTCGTTCATGACGAAGTCCTTGCCGCCGGGCTCGGCCTCGTCGTGACCGACGTAGAGGTACACGCGCCCGTTCTCGACCAGCACGGCGGGATCGGCCGTGTAGAGCTGTGGAAAGAGCGGATTGGCCGCGCGGGACGGCGCGCCCGCGAAGGCGAGTGCCGCGGCGAGCGCGGCGGCGATGCAGGTCTTCATCGAAGAAGGGCTCCAGGAAAGGCAGACGCGGACGGCACCGCCGTCGTTCGCAGTCGGACTCGTCAAGCCTGCCCGGCCGGACGGGCGAGCAGGCGCTGGACGACGCAGAAGACGAACAGCAGCGCGCCGATGACGATCTTGGTCCACCAGGAGCTGAGCGTGCCGTCGAAGGCGATGAGCGTCTGGATCACGCCCAGCACCAGCACGCCGGAGAGCGCGCCAGCGACATAGCCATATCCGCCGCTGAGCATCGTGCCGCCGATGACGACGGCCGCGATGGCATCGAGCTCCGCCCCCTGCGCATGCAGCCCGTAGCCGCTGAGCATGTAGAACGCGAACAGCAGCCCGGCCAGCGCCGCGCAGAATCCGCTGACGCCGTAGACCGCGAGCTTGGTCCGCCCGACCGGCAATCCCATCATCAGCGCCGACTGCTCGTTCCCGCCGAGCGCATACACCGCGCGTCCGAAGGCGCTCCGATGCGCGACCCAGATCCCCGCGGCCAGCACCGCGAGCGCGATCGCCGCGCTCGGCGAAATGAATCCGCCCGGCACCGCCCACTGCGTCTGCGAGATGGCGACAAAGGTCGGATCATCGATGGTGATCGAATCGACGCTGATCAGATAGCAGAGCCCGCGCGCCAGGAACATGCCGGCGAGCGTCACGATGAAGGGCTGCAGCTTGAAAAAGTGGATCAACGCGCCCTGCAGCACGCCGAAGACCGCGCCGCCGCCGAGCACGAGCGCGATCACGGCCCAGGCCGGCCAATGCGCCTGGTGCAGCAGCCAGGCGGCGATCGTCGTGGACAGCGCCAGCACCGCGCCCACCGAGAGATCGATGCCGCCGGACAGGATGACCAGGCTCATGCCGACGGCGAGCACCAGCAGATACGCGTTGTCGATGACGAGGTTGAGCATCACCTGCGGCGACGCGAAGCCCGTGTAGTGCGCACCGCCCGCCGCGATCAACGCGAGCAGCAGCACGACGGTGATCTGCGCGCTGAAGGCAGGTTGCCGCAGCCAGCGGCGCAGCAGCTCGAGGGGACTGGACGAGGCGACGGCGTTCATCGCGCGCCTCCACCCAGGCCACGCAGGCCACGCAGGCGCCGCAGCATCGGACGCAATTCACTCGACTGCAGGATGCAGAGCAGGAACACGACGATCGCCTTGACCACCATGTTGATCTCCGGCGGAACGCCCAGCGAGTAGATCGTGGTGGTGAGCGTCTGGATGATGAGCGCCCCCACCAGCGCGCCAGCCAGGTGGTACTTCCCGCCAGCCAGCGATGCGCCCCCGAGCGTGACCGCAAGGATCGCGTCAAGCTCCAGCAGCAGGCCGGCGTTGTTGGCATCGGCGCTCTTGATGTTGGAGGCGATCATCAAGCCAGCCAGCCCGGCGCAGGCGGCCGCGAACACATAGGTGCCGAAGATCAGCGTCGCGGTGCGCAATCCCGCCAGGCGCGAGGCCACCGGGTTCAGACCAACGGCCTGGATGAACAGGCCCAATGCGGTCTTGCGCAGCAGCGCCGTGGTCACGAGCGCCAAGGCCGCAACCACCCACAGCGACACCGGCAGCCCGAGCAGGTAGCCACCACCGAGGACGAAGAAGTCATCGCGATAGACAGTCAGGATCTGCCCATCCGACAACAACTGCGCAAGACCACGCCCCGCCACCATCAGGATCAGCGTCGCAATGATCGGCTGCAGCTTCAACCCAGCCACCAGCGCACCATTCCAGACCCCGCACAACAACGCCGCACCCAGCGCGCCGGCATAGGCAACGCCCAACGAGTGATCCCCATTCACCAGCAAGGCCGCCACCGTCGCGGCAATCGCCACCACCGCGCCAATCGACACATCAATGCCCCGCGTCGCAATCACCAGACTCATGCCAAGCGCCGCCAGCATCAGCGGCGCGGCACGGTTCAGGATGTCGATCAACGGGCCATACAAATGCCCATCCTTGACCTCCAGATGCCAGAAACCCGGCAGGCAGATCACATCGATCAGCAACAGGATCACCAACGCGGCCACCGGCCTCAGCAAAGGATGCGCCACCAGCAACGCGAACACGCGGCGTCGCAGAGGCTTGGCGGCGGCAGGAGCACTGCTCATGGGGAAGGAGTCAATCACAGGTTGCTTTCACTTCGACGATCAGGGCGTTGGCCGCCATGGCATGGGGCCGCAGGCGGCAAGCGCCTGAACCCCAAGCCATGCCGTCCCCAACCACCACCGCCCTTCAACGGTTCTGCGATCGGGGACCATCGGCGGCAATCACTTCGAGAACCGAGCGCTCGTCCAGGTCGCCCCTGTCGTAGGTGCCAATGGCCCGGCGATCACGCAGGACCACCAGACGATCACTGCAGCGCAAGACCTCGGGAAGCTCCGAGGAAATGAAAAGCACCGCCATGCGGCGATCCGTCGCATCCCCCTGCGCGCACAAGCGCCGGACCTCGTCCATGATCTCCTCCTTCGCGCGCACATCAATGCCCCGCGTCGGCTCGTCCAGGATCAACAGCCGCGGCTGCGTCAGCAACCAGCGAGCCAGCAACACCTTCTGCTGATTGCCACCCGACAACAGACCAATCGGCGTCTCGATGTCCGCCGTCTTGATGCCAAGCCGGCGCACGTAGTCGTCGGCAACCGCCTGCTGACGCTTCAGCGGAATCGCACGCCACCAGCCCTGCCGCGCCTGCAAGGCCAGCACGATGTTCTCCCGAACAGACAGCGCCAGCACCGCGCCCTCCAGCTTCCGGTCCTCGGAACAGAACGCCAACCCATTGGCGATCGCCTGGCGCGGCGAAGCAAAGCGCTGACGCTTGCCGTCGATCTCGATGTCGCCAGCATCAGCACTGTCAGCACCGAAGAGCAGACGCGCCGTCTCGGTCCGGCCCGAGCCCAGGAGACCGCACAGGCCCAGCACCTCACCCCGGCGGATCTCCAGATCCAGCGGCTGCAGCGCCCCCTTGCGCGCGAGGCCATGCGCGGCGAGCGCCGGCTCCGTGGTCTGCGCACAGGCCTCCAGGGGCTGGCTCGAGGCAGTGTGCGGGCCGACCATCTTCTGGATCAGCTCGAGGCGGCCAAGCTCCTGGGGCAGGAATTCGCCCTCGGTGCGGCCGTTGCGCATGACCGTGATGCGGTCGGAGACGGCGTAGACCTGATCGAGGAAGTGCGTGACGAAGAGGATCGCCAGGCCCTGCTCGCGCAGGCGCCGCATGACGCGGAAGAGATGCTGGACGGCGGCCTCGTCGAGGCTGGAGGTCGGCTCGTCGAGGATGAGGACGCGCGCCGAGATGTTGAGCGCCCGCGCGATCGCGACCATCTGCTGGATCGAGAGCGAGTAGCGGGCCAGGGGCGCGTCGACGTCGATGTCCAGTTCGAGCTCGGCCAGCAGCTGACGGGAGCGTTCGCGCATGCGCGGCCAGTCGATCTGGCCCCAGCGGCGCGGGTAGCGGCCGATGAAGAGGTTCTCGGCCACCGACAGGTTGGGGACGAGGTTGACCTCCTGGTAGACGGTGCTGATGCCCAGGTCCTGGGCATCGGCGGTGGAGCGCGGGGCGATGGGATCGCCGCCGAGCTCGATGCGGCCGGCGTCGGGCGGGTACAGACCCGTGAGGACCTTGATGAGGGTGGACTTGCCGGCGCCGTTCTGGCCCATGAGCGCGTGGATCTCGCCGGCGAACAGGCGCAGCCAGACCCCGGAGAGCGCCTGCACGCCGGGGAAGCCCTTGTCGATGCCGCTGAGCGAGAGCAGCAGTCCGGGGGCGTCCATCAGTACTTGCGGTTGGGGAGTTCCTTGGCGGCGACGTCGGCGGTGAAGACACCTTCCTCGGTCGTGATGCGCTTGGCCACCGGCTTGCCGGCGACGACGTCCTTGGCCAGCTGCATGAGCTGGGGGCCGAGCATGGGGTTGCACTCGACGGTGACGTTGAGCTTGCCGGCGGCCATGGCCTGGAAGGCGCCGCGCACGCCGTCGATGGAGACGATGGCGATGTCCTTGGCGGGCTTGAGGCCGGCTTCCTCGATGGCCTGGATGGCGCCGATGGCCATGTCGTCGTTGTGGGCGAAGAGGACGTGGATCTTCTTGTCCTTGGCCTTGAGGAAGGCCTCCATGACTTCCTTGCCCTTGGCGCGGGTGAAGTCGCCGGACTGCGAGCGGACGATCTTCAGGCGCGGTTCGGCCTGGATGATTTCCTCGAAGCCGCGCTTGCGGTCCAGGGCGGGGGCGGAGCCGACGGTGCCCTGGAGTTCGACGATGTTGACCTCGCCGCTGGGGGCGTTCTTCTTGGCCCAGTCGATGAGCCAGCGGCCGGCCTTGCGGCCTTCCTCGACGAAGTCGGAGCCGATGAAGGTGACGTAGAGGGAGGGGTCGCTGACCTTGACGGCGCGGTCGGTGAGGATGACGGGGATCTTGGCGTTCTTGGCTTCGCGCAGGACGGTGTCCCAGCCGGATTCGACGACGGGGGAGAAGGCGATGACGTCGACCTTCTGGGCGATGAAGGAGCGGATGGCCTTGACCTGGTTTTCCTGCTTCTGCTGGGCGTCGGCGAACTTGAGGGTGATGCCGGCCTGCTTGGCGGCGTCCTTGATGGAGTTGCTGTTGGCGGTGCGCCATTCGCTCTCGGCGCCGACCTGGGAGAAGCCCAGGACGAGCGGCTTGGCATCGGCCGCGAAGGCGGGCAGGGCGGGGAGGGCGGTGCCCAGCGCGAGCGCGCTCAAGGCCAGCAGCTGACGACGCGTGGTCTTCATGATCGTTGTCTCCTCGTTGATGTTGATGTCGGGACGCGCCGATGCGGCAGCACCCCTTGTGAGGTGTCCGTGATCCTAGGGAGGGGCGGGATGCCGGACCAATCACATTTCATGCGGGGGTGATGTCGGGTTTGGTATCGCTGCCGGGGCATTGGCAGCATGCGCGGCGGGGGGCTACGCGATCTCTGCGAACGCACGGGAATGACGTTGGTCATGAATTTTCGCGATATAGCCCTTCCTATATTTCCTCAGACTAACTCACTGCGGGGAATTGGATGATTGCGCCAGAGGATCTATATATTCTTGATATCGCTGAATTCGCGAAAGACCTATATCGCATGGGCAGCGCGCGCTGGCCAAATTTTGGCGAGGAACGAGCCCGCGTAGATGTTCCAATCGCCGTGCAGAACGGCGTGGAAATTGCCATTGCTAATGGCAACGGATTTTCTGCTTCGGACAGCATCAACAAAACGATGCAGAAGCCCGGAAAAAGGGTATGGAAGATCAAGAAGGGCGCCCGATTGCCCGACGAGATCGTGATCGTGAAGGACATGCGCCCCGGCTATGATGGGCATTACATGCTCGCGCCGAAGAGGACGATGCCGTTCAGGAAGTACCTCGGCGCGCTCGAAGAGCTTGGGATGGACCCTGCGCGCGTCCAACTGATCACACTGGGAGTGGACTGATGGCTGTCAAGCTGATCGTCGGTGAATACAACCTTCTCTGGAAGGCGTTGAAGCACTATGAGGAATATCTCCAACATGTATCTGAGACGGCAGAGGATGAAGATCAACGGTTGTTTTTTGACGAGGACTTGGAGAAGATGGAATACATGCTCAATAATATCCGGCTGTCCGCCAAGGTGGATTGGGATCTGGATTTGAAGTAACTCCGAATCGAAACGCGCAAGCCATTTGATGAATGGAGTCCGCGCAGGAGCGCCAATTTGCACTCGCGGCCGATGACGCTGCAGAACCAGGACTTGCATGAGGACGCGATCTAGCCTCGCCACATTCGGGACTCGCTGCCGAGACCATGACCAAGCCTTCATCGCCGAGGAAATCTGCCAAAGGACCTGGCGCCGAGCCCAGGCTCCTGGCGGGCGGCAATCCGCAAATTCCAAAGGGCTACGGCGATGAGCCCGTGCAGGCGTACATCGCTGCGTTGCAAGGCTGGAAGCAGGAGGCCGTGCGCCGCATCGACGCGCTCGTCGGCGAGACCGTCGCCGGCGTCCGCAAGGCAGTGAAGTACAACTCGCCGCTGTACGGCCTGGATGGCGAGACTTGGTTCCTCGGCGTCCACGTGATGCCACGCTACGTGAAGGTCGCCTTTTTCAACGGCAGGGCGCTCGATCCGATGCCACCGGTCGACTCGAAGACCGCGCGAGCACGCTATCTCCACGTGAGCGAGCAGGAGCCGCTCGACGAAACCGCCTTCGCCGCCTGGGTGAAGGCCGCGAGCGAGTTGCCGGGCGAGAAGATGTGACCGCGGTGAGCGGTCAGGACTTGCTGGCGCTTTCCTCGGCCCAGGCCTGCAGGTCTTCATAGGTCGCGCAAGCGCCGCCGCAGAGGATCACGAGCACGTTGCGCGCCTTCTGCAAGACCGGCACGGTGCGCTGGCGCGCCACCGCGACCGCCGCGCCGCACGCCGGCTCGACGATCAGGCGATGCTCCTTGGCGACGTCCAGACAGGCTTGCACGGCTTGCGCGTCGGTGACCGTCGCGCCGACAACCTCATGCCGCTTCGTCCATGCGAAGGCCTGCTCGCTGACGCGGCGCGCGCCGAGCGAGGTCGCGATGCTCGTGATCGCATCGAGCGTCACGAGCTCGCCTGCCGCGATCGCGGCATTCAGCGAATCGGCACCGACGGTCTCGGCCGCCAAGAGCGGCACGTCGCTCCAGCCGGCGGCGTGCATTCCTTGCAGCACGCCGCTCATCAACCCGCCGCCGCCCACCGACAGCACGACGGCATCGGGCTTTGGACACTGCGCCGCGGCCTCTTCGATCATCGTCGCGTGCCCGTCCCACAGCAGCGGGTCGTCAAACGGATGGATGAACGCGTCCGTCGGCTGGCGCAGCGACATCAGATGCTCATTGGCCTCCATCCAGCTCTTGCCGTGGACGATGACCTCGGCGCCCTGACGGCGGATCAAGGTCTTGGGCCACTCGCGCGTCGTCTCGGGAACGACCACCACCACCGGCAGTCCGAGCCTCCGTCCCGCATACGCGACCGCCATCCCGGCATTGCCGCCCGAGGACGACAGCAGCCGCTTCGCGCCGCGGGCGGCATGGACCCCGCACGCGTGGCCGACGCCGCGCAGCTTGAACGAGCCGCAGGGTTGCAGGGCTTCGAGCTTCAGCCAGACGCGTTGATCGGAAGAGCTGAAAGCGTCGGAGTCGACGGTGGGAGTGAGGTGGTGGATGGCCATGGGCAGCGATGCTAGGCCATCCACGCGCGAGCCCGGCCTCAAGTCCGCGTGATCGACACGCCGCCATCGACCAGCGACGCCGTCCCCGTGACGAAGGACGAGTCGTCCGACGCCAGATACAGCACCGCGCGCGCCAGCTCTTCCGGCTTGCCCACGCGCTTGAGCGCATGCAGGTTGGTGACGAAGCTCTGCGCCTCGGGCGTGTCGTTCTTCTCCCGGAACATGTCCGTGTCGACGGCGCCCGGCAGCACCGCGTTCACGCGCACGCCTTGCGGGCCGTACTCGGCCGCCAGCGCCTGCGTCAGGCCGATGAGCCCCGACTTGCTCGCCGCATACGCGGCCATGCCGGGGAACGCGAAGGTGTGGCCGACGAAGGTCGACGTGAACACCACCGAGCCGCCGCCGTTCTTCGTCATCTGCGCGATCTGGTGCTTCGCGCCGAGGAAGGCGCCGGTGAGGTTGATGGCCAGCGTGTCGGCCCAGCCGGCTTCCGAGACCTCGGTGCTGGGGCCGCCTTCGCCGAGCGTGCCGGCGTTGTTGAAGGCCACGTCCAGCCGGCCGAAGCGCTCGACCGCGAGGTCCACCAGCGCCTTGGCATAGGCCTCGGAGCGCACGTCGCCAGCGAGCGCGACGGCCTGTCCGCCAGCGGCGTGGATCTCGGAAACGAGCTGGTCCAGCTCGGAGGCGCGGCGCGCGCCGACGACGACCTTCGCGCCTTCGGCGGCGAAGAGCAGGGCGGTGGTGCGGCCGATGCCGGAGCTGGCGCCGGTGATGAGGGCAACCTTGTCTTGCAGGCGGTGGCTCATGAGAACTCTCCTTGGGGGCTTGACCGGGGAACCGGCCGGGGTTGATCGATGAGTCCAATGTCGGCGACGCCCGCCGTTTCCGGAAGCCGGCCAATGGCGGAACTGCTGTTCTGGCCTTCCGAACAATGCGCCAGAATCGCGCCTCGCGAGTCCGCCCCTTCGGCGGCCTTCCATGGAGGGAGACAAGATGCTCAAGCTCGACGGGATCACCAGCTTCGTGGCGATTGCGGAAGCCGGATCGATCAGCGGCGCAGCGCGGCGGATGTCGCTGTCGAAGTCGGTGGTCAGCGAGCGGCTGGCGGAGCTCGAACAGGGGCTTGGCGCGCCGCTGTTCCACCGCACGACCCGCAAGCTCAGCCTGACCGAGGACGGTCAGGCCTTCCTCGAGCGCGCGCTGCGCATCGTGCGGGAAGTGGAAGAGGCCGCCGCCGAGGTCAGCGAGCGCCGCGGTCAGTTGACCGGTCCGATGCGGCTGTCGGCGCCGGTGACCTTCGGTCGCATGCACCTGGGGCCGGCGCTGTATCCGTTCCTGAGCCGGCATCCCGGCATCTCGATGACGCTGGAGCTCGACGACCGCCGTGTCGACGCGCAGGCCGACGGCTATGACGCGGTGCTGCGCCACGGTGCGATCGCTGATTCGCGCCTGGTGGCGTGGGTGCTGGCGCCGAGCCGGCGCTTTCTGGTGGCCTCCCCCGCCTATCTGAATCGGCATGGCCGGCCGCGCCGCCCCGCGGACTTCGCGGACCATCGGGCGATCCGCTACAGCAACCGCGGCATCGCCGATTGGCGCTTCCTCGAAGCGAGAGCGGATGAGTTCGTGCGGCCCCACGTGGTCCTGCGCGTGAACAACGGCGACATGATGCGCGAGGCCGCGATGGCGGGGCTGGGCCTGGCGCTGCTGCCGACCTTCATCATCGGCGAGCAGTTGCGCTCGGGCGAGCTGGAGATCGTCGACGTCGGCCAGTCGCCCGAGACGGAGTTCCTCTACATGGCCCACCCCGACGGCCGGCGCGCGTCGGCGAAGCTGAGAGCGCTGGCCGATGCGCTCAAGGAGGCGTTCGGGGATCCGCCGTATTGGGATGCGGGCTTGCCTTGGGCGTCAGGCGGGGGCAGGGGGCTCGATGTCGACAGAGCTGCGTTTGAAGGGCGTGACAAGGAGCCCTAGCGCCCGTGTCCGTTGGGCCGATCAATTGATTGACCAATGAGCGCCGACAACCGAATGACATCACTGGCGGGTGCGACTGAAACAAAGTTCAGGGCACGCCTGATCAAGGCGATTCTCTTCAATTCAATCGAGTTGTTGAACTTGATCGTCTTTGTCACTTGTCCAGAATCTTTATTTGCGAGGACTTCACGCTGGACCGTGTGACGTCTGGTTCTCTTTCTCAGCGTTTCGCCGTGCTTGGTGTTGACAACCGCGCCCTCTTGATCGGGGTTTTCTTTCAAGTATTTCCCGATCGAGGTGCGCGACTGGTTGTGCTTCAACATGCTCGCATCAATGAGCGGTCCGGCATCCAGCACGACGTGCGCATCTTCGTCATCGTCCGTCTGCATGCTGCCCCGGACCACATTCCATAAATCACCGCGGTACAGGGCGCCGTGCATGTTCGTGAAATCATCCTCCCGTGCCTGCATCTTCAGTGCGAGCGACATGGAAAATATTCGACAGCCAAAGGCTGATTTCTGCAAGTCCAGTGGAATGAAAGCGCATCTGGCTGCGGCATGCGCAGCAAACTCTTGCTTGAAGTTGACGGCGTAATCGTCGTAATCCGTTTCGTCCTTCTCCGCCTTCAACGGATCGAGAAGGACGACACTGACGCCCGACTGGCTTTTATGAATATCGGCTGCCCTGGTGTGCTGACCGTTGTCGACCAATGCGCGATATCGTCCGTCAGGGTGGAATTTCACAAAATCGCGGATCTCCTGCGAGCCGGCCATAGGGGCTTGCTCGCCCATCTCTTCATCGTCAGAGTCGACCGTGGCTGCTTGATGGGTATGAAGCGCAATCAAGTTCAGTCCGGGGCGGCGCCAATTCTCCGCGGCGATCAAAAGCGGCGTGATCCGATGGTCCAGTTGCTTGATGGGATATCCCGCCAGTTCAGGATCACTGTTGCTGTGCAAGAGCCCTTCGAGATCAGCAAGCGCCGAAGTCAGGGTGCTCACGAGATTTGATCGTGCCTGCTGCGCCTGGGGGCTCTCCACGTTGTATACCGAAGAGGTCGACGCCGGGCCGACAGCGCCATAGGCCGTTGCTGCTCCCTGAAGCGCGAGATCATCTCGCCTCATCCACTCCTCCCATGGCGACTGAGGCAGCGGCGGCAAATAAGGCATATACATATTGCCCGCCTCGGCCTCATGTGAAAAACCTGAGTAGCCGGCGCTTATCGAGGCGAATGGCGGGGCGAATTCCGACCCGACGGCGGCCCGCCATTCCATCTCATGCGCAGCGATGGTGCCGGGCGACGGCAACATCGACATGTCCACCCCGAGAGCCGGAGGTCCGCCCATTTGGCGAATTCTTTCCGCCAGATCAGGCGAGCGAGGAGGCAATCCTTCGTCCACAGTCGACTGCCGATCACTCGAATGATTCCTCAAGCCTTGGAGTGCCGGCGGCGGTGCGAAAGACGCCGCGTTGGAGGGCTGCGACGACTGGGTGCTCGCATGATTGCTCTGCCCGTATTGGCTGTAACTTTGACTGAAGGCCTCATAATCAAAGGGATTTAGATGCGCCGGGTTCTGATAGTTTGTCCAGTCCTTCATTCCGCCTCCGTAAGGCCCCGATATGAGTGGGCCGTTGGAAATGCCGTCATCTTTGGATCCATGGATAAAGCAAGCCCCTCGGGATGGTGGCAGCGCGGCGTTCCGCTCAACGATTGAACGCGAAGAAGGGTGGCAGGTAACGAAGCGGCTGGAAAGCGGCGGACCTCAACTTTCTTGAGCCCCCGCCCCGCCATTTGGCGGATCGAGCCGCTCGGAGCGCGCATTGAGCCGGCGTTGAACCACTCGTTCCAAGATCGCTCGTTTGGAGGTTCTTCTTCCTTGGTTGAATTTGGATAGGGGTCCAATTGCGCTATAAGCTTCAGGGCATTTTCAAGCGTTGCCAGACCGTTGCCTTCGCTCAATTAAGCCGCTTCCAACATGACCGCTCTCTTCGAACGCTCCTGGCATCGCGCCTGGTCCGAACTTGCCGGCGACCGCGATGGCTCCGCGCTCCGCGATGAGCTGCTCACCCGCTACGCCGAGCCGCAGCGCAAATACCACACGCGCCAGCACCTCGAGGAATGTCTCGCGCTCTTCGAGGAGGTCATCGCGCTCGCCCCGCATCCCGCCGAAGTCGAGATGGCGCTGTGGTTCCACGACGCCGTCTACGACGTCAAGGGCAGCGGCAACGAGGAGCGCAGCGCCGATTGGGCCCATCGCGCGCTGATCGATGCAGGCGTCGACCCCGCGAGCGCCGATCGCGTGCGCCAGCTCGTGCTGGTGACCAAGCACGATGGCGTGCCGTCGAGCCCCGATGAACAGGTCCTCGTCGACATCGACCTCGCCATCCTCGGCGCCGAGCGACAGCGCTTCGACGAGTACGAGCGCCAGATCCGCGAGGAGTACGGCTTCGTGCCCGGCTTCCTGTTCCGCCGCAAGCGCAAGCAGATCCTCAGGACCTTCCTCGACCGGCCGGTGCTCTACAGCACGCCGGCGCTGCGAGATCGCCTCGACGCCCGAGCCCGAGAGAACCTCCGGCGCGCGATCGGCTGAAGGCCGCTCTACGGCCGCTCACGCGAAGAAATGCAGCTTCAGCGGCACCGCCGCCGCGCCGACCATGGCTGGCGACTGGGTCACTTCGGCAATCACGAGTTCCGGATTCGGTGACGGCGTGCCGCGCCGCGGCGCCTGCTCGAACGCCACCTGGCCGATCAACCGCCGCGCCAGATCCTCCGGCAGCCGCGCGCCAAAGACGATCGCCTGAGGATCGACCAGCGCCATCGATGCCGCCACCGCCACGACGATGCTGGGCCGGACCTCTTCGATCCAGTCGTCGATCTGCGGCCAGTCCGGGTCGTAGCGATCCAGCATCGTGTGCAGGTCCGGCAGGTCGTGACCGGCCTCGCTCAGACGCCGGCGCAAAGACTCCAGTGTCGGCCGCGGCAGACCGGTCAGCGCGAAGATCCGCCCCATCTCGCCCGCGTTGCCATGAGCGCCTCGCAGCATCCCGCCGCCGCTGACCAGCCCCGCCGCGAAGCCATCCGTGAAGTGCAGATAGACGAAGTCCGCGCAGCGCCGGCCGACACCGAACAGGCATTCCGCCAGCGCCGCACAGTTGGCATCGTTGTCCATCCAGACCGGCTGGCCCAGCCGCGCGGCCAGCAACTGGTCCAGTTCCGCCTCCGCCCACTCCGCCCCGAGCGACAGCGGCGGATTGACTCGCGAGCCCTGACCGGTGCGCGGGCCCGTCATGCTCGCGCCGATGCCAAAGACCCGCTCGCGCGCGACGCCGTGCCGGCGCAGCAGCCGCGTGATCTGGCGGCCGGCCTCGGCCACCGCCTCCTCCAGATGCAACGGGAACGCCCGCACCGCGCAGTGCCCGACCACCTGGCCCGACAGGTCCATCAACGCCAACTCGAAGCCGTCCACCATGATCGACAGCCCGATGCTGTAGGCGAAGTCGGCGACCAGCGACACGCTGGCACTCGGCTGGCCCCGCCCACGCGTGGCCGGCGGCCCCAGCTGCAGCAGGCCGCGTTCCACGAGTCCATCGATCAGCCCCTTGGCGCCCGGCACGCTCAATCCGCTCGCGCGCGTCAGGTCGGCGCGCGATATCACACCCGCGCGCCGCACCAGTTCCAGCATCCAGCGCTCGCTGTCGCTCGCCACCGGTCCGTCGTCGTGACGCAGGAAGCGGCGCCCGATCGGGACCGGGGAAATTGGCGGGGCGGGGAAGGGGCTGCTCATGGTCGGCGCGCAGTCTACACAGGCCATCCGCGCCCCATTGAGACAGCCCAGTGAAAGGACGGTGAGAGGGTGGTGACATGCGCTGTGTCATATTAAATTAATGACGCGAATTTAATCTTCGGCCTGTTCCCAGCGACATCCAGAACAGGAGAGCGGCATGTCTTCCCCCCGATTCCATCGATGGCCAAGCGAGCGGCGCGCTCGCGGCGCCAGCCGCCATCCCGGCCTGAGCGCGATCGGGTGCGCCGTCCTGGCGGCCTGCGGTCCGGCGATCGCGCAGTCGCAAGCGCCTTCGGCGAGCACATCGGGCGATGGCACCCAGGCGCTGGAGACGGTGCAAGTCTCCGGCTTCCGCACGCAGAACACCCGCAGCATCGCGACCAAGTCGTCGGCGGTGCAGACCGTCGACACGGTCGCGGCGGACGAGGTCGGCCGCCTGCCTGACTTCAACGTCGGCGATGCGCTCAAGCGCGTGACCGGCGTCAGCACGCTCGAGTACCAGGGCGAGCCGCGCTACGTCATCGTCCGTGGGCTCAACGGCAACTACAACACGACCTTGATCGATGGCTTCGCCTTCGCGACGACCGACATCGGCAGCCGCCAGATCCTGATGGAGGTGTTGCCGTCCAACTTCGTGCAGCGCATCGACGTCACCAAGACCTTCCTGCCCTCGAGCGACGGCGGATCCATCGGCGGCACGGCCAATCTGGTCACGGCCAGCGGCTTCGACCACCCGGACGGCGCGCTGGCGCTGCAGGCCAAGGGCGGCGCCAGCCTGATGGACGCTGCCTTCGGCGGCGCCGAGCCGGCCGGCGAGGCCTCGGCCAAATGGGGCCGGCGTTTCGGCCCCGGCAACCAGTTCGCCTTCCTCGGTGCGGCCAGCTACTGGACGCGCCACATCCACGTGCCTCAGATCGAGAGCGGCGGCAGCCTCAACTGGTACAACGCCGACGGCACGCGCAACACCACGCCGTATGGCGGCACCGGCTTCGCGGTGCCGACGGAGCGCCGTTGGTACAACTACGACAACGACCGCGATCGCGGCGGCCTCACCGCCCGCCTGGACTGGCAGCCGGAGAGCGCCGTCAGCGGGCATCTGGCCGGCTACTACTTCAAGCAGCGCGAGCGCTCCGACCGCGCGACCCAGAACGCGCAGGTCGCGGCCACCGCCACCGTCAGCGGCCAGACGCCGACCTCCGGCACGCTGAGCAACGTCAGCCAGTACGTCGAGATGGGCCGGCTGCGCTGGGATCGCGCGCTGTACGGCGTCAACGGCGAGCTCAAGGCGGAACTCGCGCCGCAATGGCAGGCCGACGTCCGCGGCAGCGTGTCGCGCGCGACCGTCGACAACCCGCAGAGCTGGGATCACTTCACGCAGAACGGCCTGGCCTACCGCTACGACTGGAGCGCGCCCACGCCGGTCTTCACGCCGGTGAACGCGGCGAACGCCGGCAACCCGGCGCGCTACGGCAATGGCTACCACCAGGAAGAGAACACCGATTACGCGCAGCGCGTGACCGACCTGCAGGCCAACCTGCGGCACAACATGGACGACGACAGCCGCGGCCTGGGCGCGGCCACCGGCGCGCGCCTGGTGCGCACGCGCATGGACACGGCGTTCTCGCGCCAGACCTGGAACGCGGTGCCCTACACGCTGGCCGACGTGCTGGGCGGCACGGCCTGCGGATTCAACTGCAGCTCGCCGCTGTTCCTGATCGACAGCGGCAAGGCCAGCGACGCCTGGAACGCCAGCCGCGCCAGCGTGACGCCGGTGACGGATGTCGCCGCGCAGAACAACGCGACCTACACCGTCGACGAGGACATCCAGGCCGCCTACGCCCAGCTGCAATGGCGCGCCGACAACTGGCTGGTGGCCGGCGGCCTGCGCTACGAGCACACCCGCTTCGGCAGCACGGGCTGGCAGCTGTCCAACGGCACGGCATGGACGCCGGTCGGCGCGGAGCGCAAGTACGGCGACTGGCTGCCGTCGCTGGCCGGCTTCTATGCCACGGGGCCGTCGAGCAAGCTGCGCTTCGGCGTGTCGCGCACGATCGGCCGCCCGCGGCCCGACCAGATGGCGCTCAAGGGCGGCACGCTCAACACCGCGGCCACGCCGGACACGCTGACGCAGAGCAACCCCGACCTGAAGCCGCGCCGCAGCGACAACGTCGATCTCGGCCACGACTGGGTGATCGACGGCGGCCGCGGTCTGCTGTCGGTGGCGCTGTTCCACAAGCGCATCAGCGACGAGATCTTCCGCTACGGCGCGATGCAGACCCTCGATGGCGTGGACACGCTGGTCACGCAGCCACGCAACGCCTCGGGCCTGGTGCGGCTCACCGGCATCGAGATCGGCGCGATCAAGGAGCTCGGCTCGCTGCATCCGACGCTGAAGGGCTTCACCGTGAGCTTCAACGCGATGTCGATGAAGGTGCGCTATCCCGTCACGCTGGGCGACGGCACTTCCACCACGCTGAGCATCCTGCCGCAGCAGCCCAAGTCGCTGTGGAACGCCGCGCTCACCTACGAGGAAGGGCCCTGGCATGCCAAGGCCGCATGGAATCACACCGGCAAACTGTGGGACGACCGCTTCCCCAACTACGACAGCCTGCCGCAGTTCTATCGCAACCGCTTCCAGCAACCGACGGACAAGCTCGACGTGCAGCTCGCCTACGATGTCTCGCGCCGCCTGTCGCTGACCTTCGATGCGCTCAACATCACCGGCCAGGGCTTCCAGTACAACGACGGGCGGTCGCAGGAATTCGTGCAGTCGACCTGGAAGGTCGCGCCGATCGTGATGGTCGGCCTCAACGTGAAGCTGTGAGGATGCCGCCCGCCATGAGCTCCGATCCGATGCCCTCCGCCGCCCCGCGGCCCACGCGCCGCCGCCTGCTGGCGGCCGCGGCCGGATTGCCCTCCCTGCTGAGCGCCGCGGCGCTCGCAGCGGCCGATGCCAAGGCCGGTGGCGATGCCGCTGGCGATGTCGAGGGCAGGGCGCCGCGGGCGCGCGACGTCGGCCGCAAGTTCAATGCGGACGGCAGTCCCATGACCTTCGAGGGCAACACCATCGTCGGCCACCTGCGCCCGCAGGGCCCGGACTACGAGACCTTCGATGCCTGGCTGGACATCGCGCGCGAACTGCCGCGTCACGGCTTCGCCCGCAAGCTGACGCAGACGCCGTCGTCGAGCTGGCACGTGACGCTCTTCGGCGGCGTCAACGACGTCGACCGCGGCACGCCGGCCTGGCCCCGCGGCCTCGCGCGCGACCTGCCGATCGCCGAGGTCAACCGCCTCATGCTGCAACGCCTGGAGCGGCTGGACCGGCCGGCGACCGGCCCGTGCGCCTTCGTTGTCGACACGCGGACCCCAGCCACGCTGCGCCACGACGGGACGCTGGGCATACCGCTGCGGCCGGCCGACCCAGCCACCGACCGGCGCCTGGCCGAGGCACGCGATGCCTACGCGGACCTGTTCCAGTTGCGGCGGCCGGACCATGAGGCCTATCGCTATCACGTGACCATCGGCTACTTCGTCCGCGTCCTCGACGAGGTCGAGGCGATCGCGCTGCGCGATGCGACCGCGGACTGGTGCCGCCGGCTGGCCGCGCGCGGACCGCTGCTGATCCCGGCCTTCCACTACTGCACGCTGCGCGACATGTTCGCGTTCCGCGAGCTGCGGCCAGCATGAGGTGCGCGGGCCGGCAGCGTGCCTGGGTCCGGGAGCTCCGCGAGCGCGCCGCGCTGCTCCTGGTCACGGTGATGGTCACGGTCATGGCCGGCGCGGCGCGGGCCCAGGAGCCCGCGGCCGCGTTCGACGCCGACCGCCTGACGCCCGAGAACTTCCATCAGGTGCTGGACCCGATCGCGCGCCGCGAGGGCCGGCTGGTGTTCTACAACTTCGCCGGCAACTTCGACCCGGTCTGGAAGGAGGGCCTGATCCCGCGCTTCGAGGCCCGCTTCGGCGTCAAGGTCGAGTACCACAACGTCCGCAAGGACCAGGCCAACCAGCAGCTGCTGGCGGTCAGGCGCGCGGGCGCGGCCTCGCCGGTGGACGTGTACTTCGCCGGCGGTCCGGACAACTTCGCCGCGATGGCGTCCGTGGTGGCGCCCTATCCGCTGACCCGTCTGCTGCCCAACCTGCGCGGACTGGCCCCGGTGTATGGCGATCGCCCGCTGGGCGTGGACACTGGCGGCCGCTGGCCCATCGTCCATCTGAGCCAGTCGGTGCTGGCCTACGACGGCGCGCGGCTGCCCGGCGCGCAGGTGCCGCGCAGCTTCGAGTCGCTGCTCGCCTGGGCGCAGTCGCATCCAGGCCAGTTTGCCTTCACGTCGCCGGCCAAGGGCGGGTCCGGCGGTGCCTTCGTCTATTCGGCCGCGCTGCATCTGGTGAAGGACCCGGCCTGCCGCGCCACGCTGGCCGACGGCTCGCTGTCGCAGGATCGTGCGCAGGACTGGGCGATGCAGGCGCGATGCCTCGATCCGCTGTGGGACTACCTGGCCCGGCTGCTGAAGATCGCCGAGCTGACCAATGGCAATGCCGACACGCTGAACCTGATGAACAACGGCCGCGCGCTGATCGGCACGGCCTGGGAGGATCACGCGCTGACCTTCGCGCGCGCCGGGCTGCTGCCGCCGAGCCTGCGGGTCACCTCGCTCGAGCCCGGGCTCGCGGCGGGCGGCGATGGCCTCATCGTCGCCGCCGGCGCGCGCAGTCCCGCTGCGGCGCTGCTGTTCATCGACATGGCGTTCTCGCGCGAGTTCCAGGCCTGGAAGCTGGACCATCACGCGTCGCGCTCGCCGCGCGAGGACGTGGACCCGGCCGCGGTCAGCGCCGGCACGGCGCCCTATCTCCTGCCGCCGGCGCAGGCCCGGCAATGGTCGGTGCCGGTCAATTGGTCGATCGCGCGCGGGCTGTCGCGGGCGCTGGAAGAAAAGGTGTTGAGGCGATGGCGGTGGTGATGACGAGGTCTGAACACGGCGAGCGCCGGGCGGAAGAGGCGCTCCTGCGCGTCGAGGGCGTCACGAAACGCTATGGGGCGAGCGTGGCCCTGCATCCGGCGGACCTGTCGGTGGCGCCTGGCGAGTTCGTCACCGTGCTCGGCCCGTCGGGCTGCGGCAAGAGCACGCTGCTGCGCCTGCTGTGCGGCGTGACCGAGGCCAGCGGCGGCGCGATCACGCTCGCCGGCCAGCGCATCGAGGCGCTGCCGCCGGAGCGGCGCGACATCGCGATGGTGTTCCAGTCGCATGCGCTGTTCCCGCACATGAGCGTGCGCGCCAATCTGGGTTTCGGACTCCGGATGAAGCGGGTCGCCGCGGCGGAGCAGGCGCGCCGCATCGCCCATGCGGTGGAGATCTGCAACCTCGGCGGGCTGCTCGATCGCATGCCGGCCCAGCTCTCCGGCGGCCAGCAGCAGCGCGTCGCGCTGGCGCGCGCCGTGGTGATGCAGCCGGCGCTGATGCTGTTCGACGAACCCTTGTCCAGCCTCGACGCCAAGCTGCGCGAGGGCCTGCGCGACGAACTGGTGCGGCTGCACCGAGCCACCGGCGCGACCAGCCTGCATGTGACGCACGACCAGGCGGAGGCGATGGCGATGTCGGACCGGATCGTGGTCATGAACGGCGGGCGCATCGTCGAGACCGGCACGCCGGTGGCGCTCTACCGCCGGCCTCGCCACGTGTTCACGGCTGGCTTCCTGGGTCACGCCAACCTGCTGGAGGTGCCGGTCGAGCAGGGCGAGGCGACGCTGCCCTGGGGGCAGCGCGGGCCTGTCTCCGGCGCGGTGCCCGGCGCGCGCGGTGCCCGCGTGTCGCTGCGCCCGGAAGACATCGTGTTGACGGCGGAGGAGGCGGGCGCAGGCCGCATCACGGCGAGTTGCTTCACCGGCGCGTCGGTGCAGTACACGGTGCAGGTGGGCCAGCGCGCGCTGCGGGCGACGCTGGGCGGCGCCGCGCCGCTGCTGGAGGTCGGCCAGGCCGTGTCGCTGAAGGCCGTCGCCTGGCCGCTGCATGCGCTGGAGGAGGACCGCTCATGACCGGACACGGCCACGCCCGCTGGCGCGGGAGCTGGATGCTGCTGCCCGGGCTCGGATTCCTGGTGTTGCTGTTCGCCGCGCCGCTGCTCATGGGGTTGCTCGGCAGCATCGGCATCGGCATGGGGCAGGGCGGTCCGACCCTTGATCACTACGCGCAGTTCCTGCATCGCCGGACGCTGCAGGTCGGTCTGCTGATGTCGATCTATTACGGCCTCGCGCCGGTGCCGGTCACGCTGGTGCTGGCGATCGGGCTGGCGCTGCTGATGCGGCGGCCGTTCCGGGGCAGCGCACTGTTCAGCGGCTTGTACAAGCTGCCGATGGCCGTGCCCGGCCTGATCGTGGCGCTGATCGTCATGACGCTGGCCGAGCGCGGCGGTCTGCTGGACCGCCTGGCCGGACCGCTGGGGCTGGCGCTGCCGCGCCTGGTGCGGGACCCCTGGGGCGTGGGCGTCATCATGGCCACGGTCTGGAAGCAGCTGCCCTTCATGACGCTGGTGATCACCGGCGCGTTCGCATCGATCCCGCAGGACGTGATCGACGCATCGCGCAGCCTCGGCGCGGGCCGCTGGTCGACGCTGCTGCGCGTGGAGCTGCCGCTGGCGATGCCCGGCATTTCCGCCGCGGTGTTGCTGACCTTCATCGGGACCATGGGCGCGTACGCGATCCCGGACCTGCTCGGGCCGGCCATCCCGCGTCCGCTGGCGGTGCACATGCTCAGTGAGTTCGGTGACGGCCATCCGGGCCTGATGAACGCGATCGGTGTGGTGCTCAGCGTCTTCGCGATGGTGGTGCTGCTGGGCTACCAGGCGCTGGCCGGGAGGGCGCGGCGGCTGCTGGGCGGCGCGGCGGACGGAAAGGACACGCCATGAGCGCGAACGCCAACCTGGCCGATGGCGGCACGATGCCGGCGCCCGATCGCGCGGCTGAGCGCCGCCGCCGCTTCGGCGCGGACGATCGCCTCTGGGTCTCGGCCGGCCTGTTCACCGCGCTGGCGCTGACGGTCGGCGTGCCGCTGATCGTGCTGCTGCTGTGGAGCGTCGCGGCGCGGTGGCCGGCGCCGGACCTGCTGCCGCGCGCCTATGCCGCCGACACCTGGCGCGCCGTGCTCGGTGATCGGGACCTGCTGGCGGCCACCGTCAACAGCACGGGGATCGCGATCGCCGTGACGCTGCTCACGACGTCGCTGGCCGCGCCGACGGCCTGGGCGCTGGCGCGGTTTCCGATGCGCTGGCGCCGGACCGTGGAGCTCTTCGTGCTGGCGCCGGTGATCGTGCCCGGCATCGTGGTGGCGACCGGCGTGGGCCTGGTGTTCCAGGTGCTTGGGCTGTCGTACACCGCCACGGGCGTGGTGCTGGTGCAGACGGTGGGGACGCTGCCGCTGGCGGTGCGCCTGCTGACGGCCAGCTTCGAGGCGCTGCCCGACGAACTGCTCCACGCGGCGCGCTCGCTGGGCGCCGGTCCGGCCGCCGTGGCCTGGCACGTGGTGCTGCCGCTGTCCTGGCATGGGCTGGCCGCTGGCGCGCTGCTGTCTTTTGTGGGCAGCTTCGAGGAGTTCGACAAGACCTTCATCGTCGGCGCGCCGGTCGTGCAGACGCTGCCCGTGCTCCTGTACCACCACCTGGACCCGTACTCGCTGCAGTTCCCGCTGGCGGCGGCCACGGCGCTCGTCCTGCTGGTCCCTGTGCTGGTGGTCTTCGTGCTGTCGGGGCGCCTGCTGCGCGACGACCTGATGGCTTCCGGCATGGGCCGGCTGTGACGGCGCGCGCCGGTCCTTCCGTTCCTTCCGGTTCGTCCGCGCCTTTCTGTTTCCCTGTTTCCCTGTTTCCAGACATCCAGTCTGACGCGTTCCCGATGACTTCATCACCTCTGAACGCGCGACCCGGCGCCGTGCCGCTGTCGCGCCTGCTGCATCCGACGAATCCCCGAGTCCTCGTGGCCGCTCATCGCGGCGCCTGGCATCGGGCCCCCGAGAACTCCCTGAGCGCGATCGATGATGCGATCGGTCTGGGCGCCGACATCGTCGAATGCGATGTCCGTGCCACCCGCGACGGCGTGCTCGTGCTGATGCACGACGACACGGCGGACCGGATGACGACCGCCCGCGGTCCGATCGCCACGATGGACTGGTGCGAGCTCAGCGCGCGCCGGCTGCGTGCCGGCGCAGGCGGCGCCGGCGCGGCCGTCACCGCGGAGCGGCCCGCGACGCTCGCCGACGCGCTGGTCCGCGCGCGGGACCGCGTGATCCTCAACATCGACACCAAGGTCGAGGCGCTCGCCGGCCAGGTGGCGGAGGCGGTGATCGACGCGGGCATGGCGGACCAGGTCTTCGTGAAGGCGTTCATCGACACGGAGGAGGACATCGAGCGCGCGCGGTCGAGTCCGTTCTTCGGCCGGGTGCCGTTCGTGCCGATGCTGCGGCCGTCGAGCGGCCGGCTCACGGCCGAACTCCAGCGCCTCGCGCCGCTGCGCTGTCCGATGGTCGAGGTGGCATTCGCGACCCTGGAGGAACTCGAGGCGGCCCGGCCGGAACTGGTCCGGCTGCAGGCGCGGCTCTGGATCAATACGATCCAGGTCTCCCACAGCCTGGACCTGAACGACGAACGCGCGCTGGCCGATCCGGACGCGGTCTGGGGCCGGCTGCTGTCAGCCGGCGCGGGAGCGATCCAGACCGATGCCGTGGCCGCGCTCGCCGCTTATCTGGCGGCTCGCGATCCCCGCTTGACCATGGCGTAGGCCGCGCCCGCCGCCACGCCGACCGCCAGCACCGAAGGCGCGGCGACCCAGGCGGGGTTGGACGTCCCCGGTTCCTGGGGGGCCGCGGCGGCCGCCTTGTCGGCCGCCAAGCCTTCCCGCACGGCGGCAATGCGGCCCGCGTCGACCTTCGGCTTCTCGACGCCGAAGACCTGCACGCGCAGATCGACGATCTCCTTGTTGCGCGTCGCGTCGATGGTCGTTCCGGGCGGCACGTCCAGCACCAGGCCCGAATGCCCGCGGGCCAGCGCCTTGTCGTGGACGGTGGCAAAGACCTCTTCCTGCGGCTGGTCGGTGAGGACGTTCTCGCCGGCATGCCGCAGGGTGCCGGCCGTCTCCGACTGGGCAGCGACGGGGTCGTTCGTCACGTCCTTCATGAGGCCGAAGATCTGATTGGTGAAGAACTTCCTGCTGCCGTCCTGTTGCGGCACGGAGAAGTCCTCCGAGCGATAGGCCGCCGAACTCGCCACGTGCGACAGCCCGCTCTCCGGCTGCGCCAGGCGCTGCCGCAGGAGGTCCATGGCCTGCTTCTGCAGCGGGTTCGCGTCTGACGGCGGGGCTTCGAGGACCTTGATGTCCATGGCGCGCCAGCCCTGGATCCATGCCATCGCGGATTCCGCAGCGCCTTCAGCGCTGTTCTGGCCCTTGGCGGTGGTGGCGGGATGGAGCGCGTGGATCGTCGGATCCGTCACGACGCCCGCGCTGAAGACCGGCTCGACCTTGATCCCCTTCAGCGTCTGCAGCAGTTCCTGACGTTTCGCCCGGTCCTCGGGGTGCTTCGGGTCGATGTTGTAGCGTTCGTAAAGATTGCCAAGGAACTGATCGAAGCCGCCCGGATAGGCCTTCGCGTAGAGCTTGAGCGCGGTGAACTTGCGCAGCTCGGGCTCGTTCTTCAGCAGATCGAAGGCGGCTTCGGCGGTCTGCTCCTTGCAGTCCAGCGCGATCGCCATGTCCGGCTTCGTGCGCGCGATGTCCAGCAGCGCCTCCTTGACGCTGGCGACCTTCTGGTCGGTCTCGACGAAGTTGCCATCGACCGGATTGCGGATCACGAGCGGCTTGTTCCTGAGCTCGTTCCAGTCGACGTGGCTGACGAGACGGTCCTTGTCGTCCGCGGTCATGCGGCCGATGGTGAAGTCGTGCAGCAGGACCGGCACCCCATCCTTCGTGACCTGGATGTCGATCTCCAGGCTGCGATAGCCGGCCTTGTAGGCGTTGTCGATGGCCGCGAGCGAGTTCTCCGGAATGCCATTGCGGTTGTCGAACATGCCGCGGTGCACCACGATCTCCTTGCCGAGCGCCTTCGTGTTTTCCGCCTCGAAGTAGCGCGAGTGGGTGAAGGCCGAGGCATCCGGTTTCTCGCCATGCAGTTGCGCATGGGTATTGGCCTTGAAGAAGTCCGCGCCCTTGGTTCTGGAGCTGACGGCATGGCCTTGGTATCGCGGCAGGAAGTCCAGTCCGTTCTTGCCGAGCCCCAGCGCCGCCGACAAGCCCTGCTCAGCGGCCGGGGACAGCTGATCGTTGACGACAAAGGCCTTGTCGACATTCACCACCAACTGGTTGTGCGCGATGTCCACGTACACCGGCGACTTGTCGGAACGTCCGGCCGCGGTCGCCAGGTCCTTGAAGCTGCCTGCATCGGCGTACACGTGATCCAGCTTGCCGGCGCTGAACTTCTCGAGCGCACTGCCAGCCGGGGGTGCCGTGCCTCGCTGGGCAAGCTGCTTGGCCATGTGGGATTGCACCGCCTCGAGCACGATGCGATGGGCTGCAAGCTGTGCGTCGTGGCCCTTCCACAGCGCGGCGCCCAGCGGGATCAGTGTCTTGCTGCTGCCGGAGACGGCATGCTCGAACTCGTAGGGGCGGACCGAAGCCGCTGGAGAGTGCTTCACCGGCAGCTCGGCGCGCAGGTGGCGGTGCGAAGCACCTTCGGGGTTGGCGGGACCGGCCCTTCGGCCCATGAGCCCGTCGAGCGCTTGCGGCAGGGCCGGCGCCGTGGCGGGCGCGTGGCCCGTCGCAGCGGACGGCGCTGCCGGGGTCAGGCCGAGTTGCGGCGCGATGGGGGAGGGGGTGGTGTTGATGGTCATGGTGTGGGGTCTGTTCGATGTGACATCGCCGATTGGCAACACGGCCACTGTCGAAAGCAGACCTGACACCCTTTTGACGCTTCCGAAGCAAACACCCACGGCGCGAAAGTTCGGCGGGAACACGCATGAACACGCCTCCGTGGGATCCGCAGGCACGATGGTGCGCCTCGCGGCCTTGGCGCCCGATCAGAACAGCGCCGCGATCAACCCGACGCAAAGCGCCATCGATGCGCCATAGAGGCCCCATCCATTCCAAGGTCCGCGGCGGTCGGGCCGGGTGCCTCGCGACATGAACGCGCCCACGCCGTACAGGCCAGCGGCGATCACCGCGGCCGCGGCGAGGTTGAGCCCCTCGCCCATGTCGTCGCTGACGTCGAGCCACACCGCCGTCGCCGCGCCCGTGACGAGGAACAGGCTCAGCGCGCGCCATCGATCCAGCCCTGCGACCGGCGGATCGAAGCGCGCCTGCTTCAGCCGCTCCCCATCGGGCACTGCCGTCACGCTCACGCCCGGCGGCATCCAGCCCGGTGACTTGAACAGCACCCGCGCCCGGTCGCGCCAGCGCGGCGTGGCCCACGCGCGCTCGAACAGTTCCCCGTAGAACTGCCCGACCGCCTTGAGCGGATTCCAGCTGTGCAGCGCCTTCACCGTCCCATAGACGCAAGGCTCCGTTTCCTCGGCGAAGGTGCCGAACATCCGGTCCCAGATCACCAGCACCGCGCCGTAGTTCTTGTCCAGATAACCCGGATTCACCGCGTGATGCACCCGGTGGTTCGAGGGCGTCGAGAACACGCGGTCCAGCCAGCCGAGCCGGCCGATGTGCTCGGTGTGGATCCAGAACTGATACAGCAGCACGAACAGCCCCGCGCCGATGTACTGCTCCAGCGGAATCCCCATCAGCGCCATCGGCACGAAGAACGGCAGTCCCATCACCGCGTAGAAGCTCTCCTGGCGCAGCGCCGTCGTCAGGTTGAAATGCTCGCTCTGGTGATGCACCGTGTGCGCGGCCCAGAAGATCGCGCTCTCATGGCTGACGCGATGCAGCCAGTAATCGCAGAAGTCGTACATCACGATCGCGACGGCCCAGCCCCACCAGCCGCTCCACACGGACGCCGGCAGCAGGCCCAGATGCGGCTGCAGCCACGCGTACAGCCCGCCCTGGAACAGCGGCGTCACCGCCGCCACCGCCAGGCTCATCAGGCCCTGGCTGAGGCTGCTGATCGAATCGGCGAAGCCATATCCGCCGCGGCCCGTGCGCCGGCTCCACCACCACTCGAGGCCGATGCACAGCACGAACAGCGGCACGGCGAAGACCAGGACCAGGTGCATGGCGCGCGCTCAGAAGTGATACCAGAGGCTGACGCTGACCGTCTGCTGCAGCTTCGAGCGCGTCAGCGGCGAACGCGCCGCGTCGCCGACCAGCCAAGCGTTCTGCCACTCGCCGCTCAGCGACCAGCGCTCGGAGAACTTGTGCTCGGCGCTGAACGTGAGGCTCCAGTCCATCATCCCGGCGCGCGGATGCCATTCCGGCAGGCCGCTGGCGCGCGACTCGCCGGCGCCGATGCCGTAGCCGCCGCGCAGGTGCGCGCCATTGGCCCAGGTCGCGCCGAGCGTGACGCCGATGAAGTCCTCGCCGATCGGGAGGCCGGTGGTGGCCCCCAGCTCCAGCTCGACGCCATCGTGCTTGCGGCCGCTGCCCCACGACAGGCCCGATTGCAGCAGCAGGAAGTCGGTCGCCTGCACGTTGGCGAAGGCCTCCGTCGTCAGACGCGAGCCCAGCCGGTCGACGCCCTTGGGCGTGAAGCGGCTCGGCCGGCCGAACTGCGGCCACAGCCGCGCTCCCGCCTGCCAGGTCTTGGCAGCCTCTGCGCCGGCCAGCAGCGGCACGAGGTTCCAGCCGGCGCCCAGGTCGGTCGAAACGAACGCGCCCTTGGGCGAGAGGTACTCGAAGGCGGGGAGCACGTTGTCGCTGTGCTGGCTGCTGCCCGGCGCGGAGGGCCAGCTGTGCAGCGAGACGCCGCCGGACCAGCTCGGCTCCGCGGGCGGCGCATCCATCAGCACCAGACTGCCGGCCGCCCAGGCCGGCGCGGCACCCGCCAGCAGGGCGGCGCACAGCGCGGGCAGGGGAGACCGCGGCGGAACCCGGCCAGCGGCAGGGCCGCGCGCGGGACGAGGCAAGACGGATCGGCGCAAGGCGGAGGGGCTGAAAGCGGATCGCGACATCAGATCGCGAACACGGATCGGGGAACGGATCGCGGGATTCTAGGCAGCGGCCTGCGCCTCAACCTTGCGCTTGTCTGTCGTCCCCGCCCGCTCAGGGGCGAAGCAGGCGCAGGTCGTAGATTCCGCCCGCGATCGACCCGGGCTCGGCCACCAGCCGCACGCGCAGCGAGCCATCCGCGGGACGCGGCCAGTCCTCGGGCAGCGCGAAGTCGCGGCTGTAGATCTCGGCGCCCGCGGCGCGTGCAGGCGCATCCGCCGCACGCAACGTGAGCCCGGCCAATTGCCGGTCGTTGATCCAGATCGAGAACCGCCGCCCGTCGTCCAGCGATGAGAAGGCGAGCCGCAGCACGCGCGCCTCCCGCTTCGGATCGTTCAGGCGATAGCTGAGCCACGCGGTCGCATGCCGCCAGCGGCGCCCCTTGTTGAGCCCGGTCTCGACGCCTTCGCCCAGGAAGCCGTGATCGCTCTCGGGCTGCTGCTCGCCGGGCGCCACCGCGTCGACCGTGCGCGCCTGCAGCGCGAGGCGCTCACGTTCCTCGCGCGCCAGTTGCTCGCGGCGGGCTCGGGCCTCGGCCGGCGTGCTGTACGGCCAGTACACGACGTAGCGCGAGTCATGCACGCGGAAGAAGGGCTCGAGCAGCAGCTCGCGCGCCGGCTGGCCATCGGCGCGCTGCAGCAGCGCGCCAGCGCTGAAGGTCAGCGAGCGGCCCGCCACCGGCACGAGACGTCCACCGAAGTCGCCCTTGGCGCTGACGAAAAGCGGCGCCTGCGCGAGCGGCACGACAGCGCCGTGCGCGACGTGGTCCATGCGCGCGTCGCCGGCCCGGAACGCCAACTGCTCATCGGCGATCGGCGCGGTGCGGGCCGCCAGCACGATCGGCCCATGCAGCACCGCGAAGAAGTCCGTGCGCGTGGGCATCGGCTCCAGCGTCGTGCGCATCGGCAGGCGGACCTCGACGACATCGCCCGCGCGCCATTCGCGCGTCATCGCGACATAGCCACCGGGCGTGCGCTCGGCGGTGCTCAGGGTCACCGCTTCGCCGTTGAGCTTCACCCGCAACGCGCCGGGGGCGAGCCATCCGGGATGGCGCACCTTGAGCGTGATGCGTGATCCCCGAGGCGCCTCATCGACGACGATCCGCGTCGCCGCCTCGTCGGGAAATCGCGTGTGCTGCGTCACGCGCAGGCCGCGGTCGCGCCAGTCGAGCGAGGAGGCCACGAAGAGGTTGACGAACAGCACCGGCGCGCCGTCCTGGCCCTCGCGCTTGCCCTCGCTCTCGCCGTGCGAGTAGATGAACTGGCCATGCCGCGCGTGGCTCTCCAGCCCGGACCCGACGCAGCACCACATGCCCAGGTCCACCTGCGAGTACACGCGGTAATGGTTCGGCCGCATCGGCGTGAAGTACACGAAGCCGCCCGCCGGGTGCTGCGACGCCAGCACATGGTTGAACAGCGCGCGTTCGTAATAGTCGGCCAGTGCCGCGCGCTCGGCATCGCCGGCCGCGTGCGCATGCAGCAGCTCGGTGAGCTTGAGCATGTTGTAGGTGTTGCAGGTCTCGGGACCTTCCACCTCGTCGACCATCGGCTGGAAGTCGGTCAGCGGATGGAAGTGTTCCCTGACGCTGTTCCCGCCGATGGCCACGCTGCGGCGCTCGCGCACCGTCCGCCAGAAGAAGCGCGCCGGCGCGAGCCAGTCTTCGTCCGCGGCGGCGTGGCCGCGTTCCTCGGCGATGCGCGCGAAGCCGATCACCTTCGGGATCTGCGTGTTGGCATGCAGGCCGGTGAGCGCGTCACGCCGCTCGCGCAGCGGGTCGAGCAGCGCCCGATGCGAGAAGCGCTCAGCCAGCCGCAGGTAGCGCGCGCCGCCGCTCATCGCGGCGATGTCGGCGAAAAGCTCGTTCATGCCGCCATGCTCGGCGCGCATCATGTCCTGCAGCTGCGCGTCGCTCAGCGGCTCCAGAAGCGCCAGCGCCCAGGCGCCGAGGTCGATCAGCATCTCCCGGGCGAGCGGCTCGCCCGTCAGCTGCCAGGCATCGCGCAGGCCGGCGAAGGTCTTGTGCAGGTTGTACCAAGGCACCCAGCGCCCGTTGACGGAGAAGCTGTCGACCTTGAGCTCGCCGCGCGCGACCTCGCGCCACGCGGCCTTGCCATCGGGAATGCCGCCGAGGTAGCCGTCGCCGTTCGCGAGCTGGCACAGCCGCAGCTCCTTCAGGACCTCGGCCAGACGGCGATGCACGCGTTCATCACCGGTGGACGCGGCCATCATCGCCAGCGCCGACACGTAGTGCCCGCCCATGTGGCCGTCCAGGCCGCTGCTTTCCCAGTTGCCATAGGACGGCTTGGGCAGCGGCAGGCCCGCTTCGCGGCGGAAGGGCGCGAGCAGCCGGTCCGCATCGAGCGCCATGAGATAGCGCAGATCGGCGTCCTGCGCCGCCTTCAGCGGTCCGTCGAGCAGCCGCACGCGCGCCAGCGGGAAGCGGCTGGCCGCGGCGGTGCCGGGCCTGGCCAGCCACGCGCCGGTGTTGGTGTTGGCGACGGCGCTGGCATCCACAGCGCCGTCGCTGGAGATCAGCGCGCCGAAGGCCGGCCCGCCGACCGCGCCAGCCGACGCGGCCGCGGTGCCGCACAGGCATCCTCGAAGGAAGCCGCGCCGTGCGAGGTCGCGTCGCATCAGCTGCCCGCGCGCGCCGCCCGGCTCGATACGCCGCCACTCATGCTCAGCCCTCCAGCGCGACGACGACGATGGACTTGGGCGGCAGCGGCAGGCTCAGCGCGCCGTCCTTGGCTTGCGCCTCGTAGGCCTTGGGCTTCACGGCGTCCGGCTTGGCGAAGGTGTTCTCGGCGTCCATCGCCTCGGCGCTCAGCACCTGGCCGACCGCGCGCGTCGCGGCCGCGCCCTGCACGGCGAGCTTGACCGTCTGCGCCTCACGCGGATGCACGTTGACCAGCGCGAGATACAGCTTCCCATCCTTGCCGCGCGCCGCCGAGGCGCTCACCGCCGGCAGCGACTTGCCGGCCAGCGCGTACTCCGGATTGCCGCTCAGCGCGGCCGGCAGCGAGGTCGCGTCCTGGAAGGGCGTGTACAGCGCGAAGGCGTGATACGTCGGCGTCAGCACCATGCGGGTCTTGTCCGTGTGGATCATGGCCTGCAGCACGTTGACCATCTGCGCGATGTTGGTCATGTGCACGCGGTCCGCGTGCGCATGGAACATGTGGAAGTGCAGGGCGGCCAGCACCGCGTCGCGCAGCGTGTTGCGCTGGACCAGGAAGCCCGGGTTGGTGCCCGGCTCCGGGTCGTACCAACTGCCCCATTCGTCCAGGTAGAGCCCGATGCGCTTGTCCGGATCGTTCCTGTCCAGGATCGCGATGTTGGCGGCGACCGTCTTCTCGAAGTCCTGCGTCGCCGACAGCAGCGAGATCCACTCGTCTTCCTGGAAGCCGGCGGCGGCGCCCTTGTGCTCCCACTTGCCGGTGGGGAACACGTAGTAGTGATGGCCGATCGCGTCGAAGTTGAACTTGATGTTCTGCGTCGACAGCACCTCGGTCCAGCGCGTGTCGTTGGAATTGCCGCCGCTGGCGATGAACTTGGGCCGGTTGTGCTCCGGCGTCTTCAGGAAGGTCGCGACCTGGCGGTACTGGTTGACGTAGTACTCCGGCGTCATGTTGCCGCCGCAGCCCCAGGCCTCGTTGCCCACGGCGAAGTAGCTGACCTTGAACGGCTTGTCGCGGCCGTTCTTGCGGCGCAGCTGCGCCAGCGAGGAGTTGCCCTCGGCCGTCATGTACTCCAGCCACTCGGCCATCTCCTGCGCGCTGCCGGTGCCCAGGTTGCCGTTGACATAGGCCTCGGCGCCGATCTGCTCGACCAGGTCGAAGAACTCGTGCGTGCCCACGGCGTTGTTCTCGGCCACGCCGCCCCAGTGCGTGTTGACCTTGACCGGCCGCTTGCCGCGCGGGCCGATGCCTTCGCGCCAGTGGTACTCATCGGCGAAGCAGCCGCCGGGCCAGCGCACCAGCGGCACGTGCAGCGCCTTGAGCGCGCCCACCACGTCCTTGCGCCAGCCCCGCACGTTGGGGATCTTCGAGTCGGGACCGACCCACATCCCTTCGTAGATGCCGGTGCCCAGGTGCTCGGCGAACTGACCGTACACGTTGCGATGGATCACCGGGCCGGGCTTGCCGGCATCGATGCTGAGCTGGATGTCGGCCGCGTGCGCGCTCCAGGCGAGCAGGGCGCCCGTGGCCAGGCCCATGGCCATTCGGTTGAGGGTCATGCTTGTCTCCGGTTGTCGTTGTGATTCCGTTCGGACTCTGCGGTACCGAAACGACGAAGGACCGTCTCCGGTCCTTCGCTGTGATGTCATCGCGCGTTCAGTGCGAGTGCCTGGGCACCGCCGAGCCGCGGCAGCCGCGCAGGAAATCGAAGTCGCAGCCTTCGTCGGCCTGCAGCACGTGCTGGACGTAGAGCTTGCGGTAGCCGCTCTGGTCCGCGGGATCGGGCTGCTGCTTCGCGGCCCAGTCGGCCAGGCGCGCCTGCAGCTCCGCGTCGCTGATGTCCAGGTGCAGCCGGTTGGCCGCGCAGTCGAGTTCGATCCAGTCGCCCTCGCGCACCACCGCCAGCGGGCCGCCGGCCTTGGCCTCCGGCGCCACGTGCAGCACCACGGTGCCGTAGGCGGTGCCGCTCATGCGGGCGTCGGAGATGCGGACCATGTCCTTGATGCCCTGCGCCAGCAGCTTGGGCGGCAGACCCATGTTGCCGACCTCGGCCATGCCGGGATAGCCCATCGGGCCGCAGTTCTTCATGACGAGGATGGAATCGGCGTCGACCTCCAGGTTCGGATCCATGATCCGCGCCTTGTAGTCGTCGAAGTCCTCGAACACGACGGCCCGGCCGCGATGCTGCATCAGCGCGGGCGTCGCCGCCGACGGCTTGAGCACCGCGCCGCGCGGCGCGAGGTTGCCGCGCAGCACGCAGATGCCGCCGTCCTCGATCAGCGGCCTGGCGATCGGGCGGATCACTTCCTCGTCATAGATCGGCGCGTCGTGGCAGTTCTGCCAGAGCGTCTTGCCATTGACGGTCAGCGCGTCCTTGTGCGGCAGCAGGCCGTGCTCGCCCAGCCGGCGCAGCACGCCCGGCAGGCCGCCGGCGTAATAGAACTCTTCCATCAGGAAGCGGCCCGAAGGCAGCAGGTCCACCAGCGTCGGCGTGCCGCGGCCGATGCGGGTCCAGTCCTCGAGCTCCAGCGGCACGCCGATGCGGCCGGCGATCGCCTTCAGGTGGATGACCGCGTTGGTCGAGCCGCCGATCGCGGCGTTGGTGCGGATCGCGTTCTCGAAGGCCTCGCGCGTCAGGATCCTGGACAGGCGCAGGTCCTCCCAGACCATCTCGACGATGCGCATGCCCGACAGATGCGCCAGCACGTAGCGGCGCGCGTCCACCGCCGGGATCGCGGCGTTGTGCGGCAGCGAGGTGCCCAGCGACTCCGCCATGCAGGCCATGGTCGAGGCCGTGCCCATCGTGTTGCAGGTGCCCGCCGAGCGCGAATGGCCCGCCTCGGCGGCGATGAAGTCGTGCATCGAGATCTCGCCGGCCTTGACCTGCTCATG
>Ga0209256_1000256_pt1 | contig 94699 bp, 68 predicted proteins | sample AraplaCol_mCL_r2_2_FD_184270 | JGI IMG/M metagenome (GOLD analysis project Ga0209256, IMG submission 184270) | Arabidopsis root microbial communities from North Carolina, USA - plate scrape MF_Col_mCL_r2 (SPAdes) (version 3) | ecosystem: Host-associated > Plants > Roots > Endosphere | place... | reverse complement strand
AAGCTGGCGTGAGGGCCATGAACGACGCCGAAATCTCATTCAAGGTCGATTCGAGCATGCATTTGTTCAACCCTTGTAGCCCGCACGCGCTCAAATCGCGCTCGTTCGCCTGTTGTTCAGACCTTCCTTAGGGGGCGAGGGCCTATCTGTTCAGTAGTCCCTCCCAGATCTAAGGCTACGCTGGAAAAGGTCCACCGCCATCGCGGCTGATTGGTTGATCAGAGCATGAAGCAACAGACCCTGGCGATGGCCGCAGACAAAGGCTTTGAGCAATTCCGCCGCCCGACGAAGCGGGAGGTGTTCCTCAACATGATGGACAAGATCCTGCCTTGGCAGGAGCTTTGCGCGGTGGTGCAGCCGCACTACCCCAAGGGCGAAGGCGGGCGCCCGCCAGTCGGAGTGGAGCGGATGCTGCGCATGCTGTTCGTGCAGCACTGGTTCAATCTGGCTGACGAGGCCTGCGAAGAGGCGCTGTATGACAGCGCCAGCCTGCGCAGTTTCGTGGGCATCGACCTGGGCCGCGAGCGCGTTCCAGATGCGACGACGCTGCTGAAGTTTCGCCGGCTGCTCGAGAAGCACCATCTTGGGCAAGCGCTGTTCGCCAAGGTGGGAGAAGTGCTGCAAGGCCATGGCCTGAAGGTGGGCACCGGCACGATTGTGGATGCCACGATCATCAGTGCGCCCAGTTCCACAAAGAACGCCGACAAGAAGCGAGATCCAGAGATGCACCAGGTGGCCAAGGGCAAGAACTGGTTCTTCGGCATGAAGCTGCACATCGGCGTAGACAGCCGCACGGGGCTGGCCCACAGCGCAGTGGTCACGGCGGCCAATGTGCACGACAAGCACCCGTTGCCCGAACTGCTGCACGGCGAAGAGTTGAAGGTCTACGGAGATTGCGCCTACGCGGGCCAGCAGGAGTTGATCGCCAGCAAAGCGCCTGCGGCGCTGGACTGTACCAACGAGCGCGTGCGCAAGGTCGATGGGGTGCCCGATGAGGGCCAGCGGCTGCGCAACCGCAACAGGTCCAAGGTGCGCGCGCAGGTCGAGGTGGTCAAGAGACTGTGGGGCTTCAGCAAAGTGCGATACCGTGGACTTCACAAGAACGCGACCAGGGCATTCACGGCCCTTGCGCTGGCCAACATTTACATGAGCCGAGGGTTGCTGCTGGTGCGCGTGCGCCCGTAAAACGCAGAAGGCCGCCGAAAGCGGCGCGCCGATGCACAAACACGGGAAAAAACTGTCATCCCTGGGGGCGGTCGGTGCAATCCAAAGCGTGCAACATGCTCGATTCCGAAAAGGGTGGCTACTTCAGCGTAGCCTTAGCAGCTAAGGATTGAGAGAGGCGCGCGAAGCAATCAAGGGTGACAAGCGATGGTCATGTGCACAGGACACAGATGACGGACTCATGTGGACGGTGCACTGGAAGGCATCCTGAAGACCCTCATCAACCAGACTGGAGCCGCGGTTGGCACTTCAAACTCGTACCGATTCGGGGGCAAATCGACGTACTCGCCTCCCTTGACGGTCACCGATACCGCATCGCTGCTGTATGTGCATTCGCCTTCGAATACGTACAGCCTGACGGGCTGCCCAATGCTTGAATGGAATTTCACCCCCGCGTCGTACCGGTTTGGGAAGAACCGATAGCCCTCCGAGAAGGGGAACATGCTTCGAATGAGCTGCTCCGAGAGCGGTTGGCTTGAGATTTCTGTCCACGGTCGTACAACCATCATCACTCCTTAGAACCCGAGAATTCCGTACTTCGCGAATGCATTCTTTGCTATCCCTTCTACCGCAGCGTTTTGAGCAGCCGTATTGCCATTCATGTAGTGACCGCTATGAGCATTGATGTTCATGCCTATATATCCGCTCTTCGCATTGCCCGCAATTTCAGCTTCCCCGGCAGCGATAACGGGCTGCCCCTTCGTGATGACCGCATGCGAGATTTCGGTGCCATTCGTTGCGTACTTCGGGATAACCAACAAGTCGCCGTTCGGCGTCACTGCGTACTTGATAGTTCCTTCATTTATGGCAGCATCGAATTTGGGACTAACTGGTGACATGGGCGCCACGCCTAATTTTGATGCAGTACTCAACTCGCTTGCCAAGCTCTTGGGAACCTGATTCGCAAATAGGGGGGTGCCACCACTGCCCCCCGAGCCAACACCCGTTTCCATTCCCAAAACGATGCCCGCCGACGCGGACCTCAGGAGCAATTGGGATGTGTCACCGGTCACGCGATAGTCTGCAATCGCCCTCTGCAACCCAATCGTGTTGAGCAACGTTGGGTCAGGCGTCAATCCACCCGACTGCATCGTGTTCTGGTATTTGGTGGACAGATCGGCTAGCGTATTGCTACGGGCCGCCCAACCCTCCGGAGAGTCCGGCTGACTGCGCATCAATGATTGGAAGTCCTTCTCGATGGCTATCGAACTCTTCGCAGCATCAAGTGACGAGGTCCGTGCTGACGGGTTGCCAATCAAGCCGCGTGCCTCGTTGCTGAAGTCTTCCTTGCGATAGCCTGGACTGGACACACTACTGTTGAATAGCTTGCGCGTCTCGGCCGCATTGGCACTGTCAGTTGCCGTCTGCGCCGCATCTGCAAGTCGCTGGGCCCTCATCGAACTTTCCTGAGAAATGGCACGACTGGCCAATCTGGCTTGGCTTGTGTCATCCAGATCGATGTGCAGTTCCTGCCCAGGTTGCACCATCGGCACGCCGTTGCGGCCGACCTGCACTTGCCTGGTCTTCAGCAGATAGCCATAGCCAGCCTGCCGCTGCGCCGAGTTCAAGCCCAGGTCCGCCAAGGCTGCCAGCGGTCCTTGGCCGCTACGCACGGTGGCCGTGCGGCGGCCGCCGTTGTAGTTGTCGCTGGCGATGTCGCTGCCATTGCGATAGTCATATGCAAAGGCTGGGGCGTCGCTGCCAACATAGGTTGGCAACCCTGCCGGATTGATGTCTGCGCGTCGAGCTGCCGCATCCTGCGAGAAGTCCAGTCCATTGACCTTCGGAATCCCGTCGCCCATCGCGTAGACCTCTCGCGCCGCCGTCCTTTCCTCAGCCTCCCCGCGCGTCATGCCGCCGCCTTGCTCATTGGCCGCTGCGATCGAATCCCCCAGCGCATTGCCAACTGTTGACCCCACCGCATCGCCAATGATTCCCGGCAACGACCGACTGACACTTCCCCCACGGACGGCCGTGCTCACGATACCGCTCGCCATGCGCGTCGCAATATCACCTCCCACAGGCCCAAAGGTTGAAGCCAGCATCGGCCGTGCCCAGGCCGACACGTAGCCCGACGCCGCACTGGCTGCCACCCCGCGCCAGTCAAAACCCTTCTGCAACCCTGTGGCGATGCTCAGTCCCTGAGTCGCAATGTTGCTCGCAACGTGCCGGGCGGCAGAGCCCCAGTTCCCCGAAGCCGCCAGCGTGCTGCCAAGACCGCCGGATTGGAGCCAGCCCCCCAAGCCTGCGCTCAGGCCACCTTGCAGCGCCCCCTGCACAACCCCCTTCCAGGAGAACTGATCCTGCACGCCTGTCGCGATGCCCACGGCTTGTCCCGCAACGGAACCCGCTACGCCGCCGACTGCGCCCGACACCGCCAGCGTGCCCCAAGCGCCGCTGCTTGCGGCGGCGGCAATGCCGGAGTACCCACCGACGTTGACGAGATACCACTGCTGTGTGAAGGCAGCCACCACAACTGCCACCACCACCGTGAGGATCTTGCCGATCCCACCGCACCCGCCGTCCTTCCCCCTGGGAGCTGGCAGCGGATCCGGCAGTGTCGGGCTCGTGTCCCCCATGGCCTTGCCCGGGTCGTAGGGCCGGAAGGTGCTGCTGGTGTTGTGCAGGTTGGTGACCTTGTTGGGTACCTGCAGCACCGTGTTCGGTGTCAGTGGCGCCGAGGGCTGGCCGTCCAGTCCGTTGGCTTCGGCCAGCAGGTACCACAGCTGCGCATCACCCCACAATGACCGCGCAATTTTCTCCAGCGTGTCACCCTCGCGCACCGTGTAGCTGCCAGGAGCCGGTCCGGGGAAGCCCGCATTGATCGGCTGGTAGTTCTCGTCGAAGTCCGCCGAGTTCGTGGGCGTGAACTTGCGGTACTTGTCGTCGGGGCTTTGCGCTGCTGCGCTGCGTGCGAGCTGCTGGGCATAGTCCTCGCGCTCCACGCCGTCGTTGCCCACGTTGCCCACGCGTTTGCCATCGAAATAGAAGTAGCGGTGGTCGCGACTCTTGCTGGCGCCGCTCACGTTGCCGTCGGCGCCGATCTTGCCGCCGATGAGCTCCTGGCGCTGCAGCACCTGGCCCTCCGCATTGGTCCAGTACGAGAAGCTGCGCAGCGTGGTCGCGTTCCGGTCCGTGGCCGTCTTCAGGTGCCCGTTGGCGTCATAGCCGAACGCCGAATAGCCCGGCGGCTGCGGCCTCCTGGGGTCGTAGCCCGTGCTCGCGGGATCGAGCGTGATCGAGGACTGCTTGGCGCCGTCCCACCACTCGTAGGCATAGTTGCTGATCATGCGGGTGATGACGACAGCAGGATCCTGGGCACTGGGGTTGAAGTTGTTGAAGGCGTTGGTCAGCGAATCCACCTTCGACAGCGTGCCGTCCTTCATCAAGGTGTAGGCTGTCGTCGTGTCGGACCACTTCCTGCCGTTCGTTCCTTCGGTCAGCCGGGCTGTTTGCCGACCCCGACACTAGCGGCCAAGGGATTGGGCGAGGCATTTATTTTTAGCGCTATCAACACAGCAACGACTGCGCGCACAAGGACCTGCAGTCGTTCACTTCCCTCAAGAGGCAATAAGACCATGAGCAAGCTGCTCACCGATACGAGCAAGTTCCTGAGCTACGTGCTGCGCCATGAGCCGGAGTCGATCGGGCTGTCATTGGACACAGAGGGCTGGGTCGGTGTCGATGCGTTGATCGCGGCCGCAGCGCAGCACGGGCGCACGCTGGATCGCCCGTTGATTGAGCAGGTGGTGACGACCAGCGAGAAGAAGCGGTTCGCGCTTTCTGGCGACGGATCCAGCATCCGCGCGGTGCAGGGGCACTCGACCGACAGCGTGGCGATCAGCTTCGAGGAGAAGGTGCCGCCAGCCGTGCTATATCACGGTACGGCCACGCGCTTTCTGGAGTCGATCCGCGCCCAAGGCCTGCTGCCTGGGGCTCGGCACCACGTTCACTTGTCCGAGGATATGCAGACCGCGATCAGCGTAGGCCAGCGCTATGGCAAGCCGGTAGTGCTCACCATCGCGGCTGGCGCAATGCATGAGCAAGGGTTCAAGTTCTTTCAAGCAAACAATGACGTGTGGCTCACCGCACTAGTGCTACCCGAATTCATGTCCCGCACACGTCAGGTCGCAACCTCGTCCACTGCAAGATCCTGATCAAGATAGCGACGGGACGAACGCTTCCCAGCGAACTCCAGCAAATAGATGGGCGCCTCATTCTTAAAGTGCCATCCAATGTGTACAACAATCCCTTGCTTTTCGGACGCCTTCACCCTTTGTCCAATATGGAATACAGGCGGCAGCACAGGCTTGCATGCCTCTTGATTTACTCGGTAAATTTCATCTCCAGCGTATTGGAGAAACAACCACTCTCCCTTTCTGTCAATGCAACGAAATACTTTTCCTGCGGGCGATAGGGCCGCGAATCTAGATCGATCAGTCTCAGCGATCAAGTGATCACCGTGCTCTGGGAACCAATTACAAACCACGTAATGGGGCGTCAGCGGTGCCATGTTAATTTTCAACGCTTGTATGGAAGGTAGCCTTGGAAGTCTCGACTGAACACATTTGGAGATATTTGACTGAAGCCATTGCGCGCAGCACTCAATGAACCTAATCCCGGTTTGAAGTGACCTGACGCATTGTCTATCGAATAGATCTTGCCGGCTCGAATGTCGACCATACCAGCACCCAGAATTTGAGGATCAGCGCCGCCTATCAGGGTGGGATGCGGCATACGAAGAGTGTCACCCAAATCGTTGCGACCCCGAGTTCCAATAATTACATTTTCTTCTCTATCGATCACGTACATGAACTGCCCGTTTGTTTGCTTTCCACCAATACGTCCTGAGTCGGTGACGAGATCCTCCAACCGTTGCGCGGTCGGATTGAGAACATAGCGTCCGTTTTTAAGCACGCCCGCAGCTTCATCAGACGCGCTCATCGATCGATCTACCGAGAAGAGGCGTTTGCCTGTAAGGCTGTTGACTGTGGCGCCCGTAACACCGACTCCCCCGGCAAAGTCGATGCCTGCATTCACATAAGCAGCGCCATCGCTCCCAATCAGCGGCGTCAGCCCTTGTGTGAGTAATGATTGCGCGCCACGCCCGTCGCCACTGCCAAAGAAGCGCCGGTAGTCGGCCACCGCCGCATCCGTCTGTTGCGCGGACAAGATACCTAAACCAACAGTGCCCAAGACAGTTGGACTGGTGAATGCTGCACCAACAGCTGCGGTCCCCGCGCCGAGACTGTGACCCACGCCCGCGACAAAGTCGTTGCCGCCACCATTCCAAGCAGCGCTCACCGCCTGACCCAGGCTGACATCGCTGCGATTCCAATAGGCGCTTGCAGCGCCCATGATGTTGTCCAAGCCGGATTGAACGGGTCCAATGGTATCCATCGATCTAGCAGGCAAAAGGTCGACAGTCGCATCGCTCAGTTCCCGCGCGATCATGGACCGATAGCCAAAGCTTCCCTGGAAGTCGCGTGGATCCCGGTAGTCGATGTAGCCACTGGTGTTCGCGGTGGTCGTTGCCTGCGCCTTCTGTGCATCGGCCACAGCCTGCAGCCGGGCGTTGTCGTTGTTAAGCGCACGCTGCCCCAGCGCCGAGTTGTCACCTAGGCCATTCATGGCCCCAGGGATGACGTAGTCCTGCCTCGCGTAGATGGTGCTGCTTGTCAGGCCATTGGCCCGCATGAAGTTGCCAACGGCCTGCGGATCACTGGTCCCCATGATCGAGGAGATCGTGTCGCGCGACTGTGCTGTGTACGGCGTGGGCTGCCTCAGCTCCGCCACGATCTGCGTGATGCCCTTGCTGGCGGGAGCGTCGTCACCCAGCGTGCTTGGCGCGCTCCAGTTCACCTGGCTTTGGAAGCCAAACGGGTTGGCGGGGTTGTAGCTGCTGCCGCTGGTGCTAGACGTATCAGCGAAATACCCCAAGATACGCGACTTTTCGTCGGCACTCACTGGCCCTGGACTGCCGCTGTTAGCTGCAGCCAAGCTGTCCCCCAATGCATTGCCAACAGTCGAGCCGACAACGTCCGCCATGACCCCTGGCAGTGCCCGGCCCACGCTCCCGCCACGCATTGCTGCGTTCATGATTGCGCCAGCCATGTTCGAGGCCAGACTGCGAGAGAAAGCATCGAAGGACTTCGGTAACACCTGCTGCCCCACCCAGGCCGACACAGCCCCGCCTGCTGCACTGGCGGCTACGCCCCGCCAGTCGAACTTTTGCTGCAGCCCTGTGACCACGGCAAGTCCCTGCGTGGCGATGTTGCCAGCGGCACCGCGAATGGCGCCATCGATGAATGGGTTGCCCACTTGTGGCAGGAGTCCGGCTGTATTCAGTGCGCCGCCTACGGCCCCCCCGATAGCTGCCAACCCCACCGCCTTCCAGCTGAAGCTGTCCTGCACCCCCATGGCAATGCCTGCGGTCTGGCCAGCAATGGAGCCTGCAGTTCCGGCTGCTGCAGACCCGGCGATACCCCACCCCATGTAATAACCCGTGAAGTAAGCCACCACGACCGTCACGACGACCTGGATGATCTGCCCAAGGCCCCCGCACCCGCCGTCCTTCCCCCTGGGAGCAGGCAGCGGATCCGGCAGCGTCGGACTCGTGTCCCCCATGGCCTTGCCCGGGTCATAAGGCCGGAACGTGCTGCTGGTGTTGTGCACGTTGGTCACGCGGTTGGGCGCGACCAGCACGGTGTTCTCCACCAGCGCAGCCGATGGCTGCCCATCCAGCCCGTTGGCCTCGGCCAGCAGGTACCACAGCTGCGCGTCTCCCCACAGCGCCCGCGCAATGCTCTCGAGGGTGTCGCCCGAGCGCACCGTATAGCTACCGGGTGCCGCCCCAGGAAAGCCCGCGTTGACCGGCTGGTAGTTCTCGTCGAAGTCCGCCGAGTTCGTGGGCGTGAACTTGCGGTACTTGTCATCGGGGCTCTGCGCTGCCGTATTGCGCGCGAGTTGCTGTGCATAGTCCTCGCGCTCCACGCCGTCGTTGCCCACGTTGCCCACGCGCTTGCCATCGAAGTAGAAGTAGCGGTGATCGCGGCTCTTGCTGGCGCCGCTCACGTTGCCGTCGGCGGCGATCTTGCCGCCGATGAGCTCCTGGCGCTGCAATACTTGCCCTTCCGCATTGGTCCAGTACGAGAAGCTGCGCGGCGTGGTCGCGTTCCGGTCCGTGGCCGTCTTCAGGTGCCCGTTGGCGTCATAGCCGAACACCGAATAGCCCGGCGGCTGCGGCCTCCTGGGGTCGTAGCCCGTGCTCGCTGGATCGAGCGTGATCGAGGACTGCTTGGCGCCGTCCCACCACTCGTAGGCATAGTTGCTGACCATGCGAGTGATGACGACAGCAGGATCCTGGGCACTGGGGTTGAAGTTGTTGAAGGCGTTGGTCAGCGAATCCACCTTCGACAGCGTGCCGTCCTTCATCAAGGTGTAGGCTGTCGTCGTGTCGGACCACTTCCTGCCGTTCGTTCCTTCGGTCAGCCGATGCTCCAGCTCCACGGTGAGCTGGTTGTCCTTGTTCCAGGTGCGGCCCTTCCGTGTGCTGAGTGTTCCGTCCTGGAACCACTCTTCGTAGCGCGTCACGCGTCCCGCCAGGTCGTTGGTACGCCGGCTCCTGAGCACACCGTTGATCGCCATCGTGGTCATGTTGCCCGCGCCGTCATAGTCGTAGACCTCGCGGTGCCCGTCGTTGGCGTAGGTGGCCGCTTTGCGCTGGCCGGCGTCGTCGTACTCGATGGTCGCGCCATCGCCCGACCCGCCGCGCCAGATCTGCCCGTTGGCCATCTGCCCCATGGTCGTGGTGAAGCGGTTCATGCCGTCGTAGGCGTACCAATAGTCCTGCACGTCCTTCTTCTGGTCGACGATGTTGAGGTATGTGCTCTTCACACGCCGGCGGTTGCCGTTGGCGTCGTACTCGTAGTCGATGACGTAGCGGGCATCGTCGATCTTCTTGACGCGGTTGTAGGCGTCATAACTCACCCGCGACCACTGAAACACCATCGCCACATTGCCTGCGGTGGACTTGAAGCCCTCGAAGATCCGGTTGCCGTTGTTGTCGTACTCGAAGGTGCTTTCCGTCGATACGCCCAGATCGATGACCTTGCGCAGGTAGCCGTTGTCGTAGTAGCTGTAGCTGATGTTCTGGCCAGAGGTTCCGGTCTGGCTGGAGATGAGGCCCGACCAGTTGTAGCCGTAGGTGAACTGGTGGCCGCCCAGGTCCTGCTTCCACATCGTGCGGCCGAACAGGTCTTTCTTCAGCGTCTGCGTCCTGCCGTTGGCGTCCGTCGTGGTGTTGATCCAGCCGCCGGTGTTGACGCCGCCGGCCGAGCCGATGCTGTTGTCGTAGGTGTAGCCGTAGTTGACACTCGCGCCCTCGGGCGAGACATAGCGCGTGACGCGCCCCATGGTGTCGTAGTAGGTGCGCTCGCGGAAGGTCAGTGCGTTCGCGTGCGCGATGCGCTGGCCCAGCACGTCATAGTCATAGGTATCGAAGGCGCGGGTGCCATCGACGGGATTGACGGGGCGCCACACCTTCTTCAATCGGTTGTTGAAGTCGTACTCGTTGTTGGTGACCCGAAGATTCTCGTCGGTCACTGTGCGCAGATTGCCGAAGACGTCGTAGCTCTTGCGCACCGCCACCAAGCTGCCTGCCGCTGCACCCGGGTGCCACTCCGCCACGGCTTGCCCGCCCGCGTTGAGCTCCACGGTGCTCTGGTTGCCGTTCGCATCGCGCTTGCCCACCAGCTGCCCGTTCAGGTTGTAGCTGTAGTGTTCGGTAGGCCTTGTCGTTTGCACTTGGCCGTTGGCCAGCGTGACGTCCACGCTCGGTCCGATCTTGTCGATCAGCAGGCCCAGCGTGTTGTAGCGCAACTCGTTGGCGTTGGTGTTGCCGTCGATCTCGCTGGTGACGTTGCCGAACGCGTCGTAGGTCTGGCGGCGCTGGATCACCCAACTGTTGTTGATGACGTCTTCGCCGGGCAGGTTCGGAATGGCCCAGCGCACATCCTTGTTGTCGGCGCTGTTGTTCAGGCGGAAGTAGCCTTCCCCGTTGCCTATTACCGCGCCCGCGGCGTTGTACACGTCGTAGACGAACTCGTATTCCTTGTTCGAGTCCAGGTTGTTGGCGGTCGCATCCCACTTGAAGGCGGTGTTGGCCTTCACGCGGGTGGCCGCCGCCTCGGTGAAGTCCCGTGCCGTCGCACCCTTCTCGCGATAGCGAAGCTTCATGCTCCGGCCTTCTGCAATGCCCGGATCGAAGGTCATCACCTGGTGCTTGATGTTGCCGGTCAGCCGGGCTTTGGTGCCGTCCTTGCTGATCGCGCCGATCGTGGCCTCGCCGGTGGCATCGGTCAGGATGAAGCCGTCCTCGTCGCGGGCCACGAAATGCAACCTGTAGCTATACAGGCTGCGCTTGTCCGGGATGAGGTTGGCGGCATCCCACACCCATTGGGCAATGTCGCCGGCTGCGGAGCGCGGGATGGTGATGGAGCCCCTCAGTCCTCCCGGGCTCAGCGGCTCGTACTCGATCTGCAGGGTGCGGGCATCGATAGGGATGTCGCGGAAAGTGATACTCGAGGGCAAGGCCGCCAGCGGGCGCATGTCATAGTACGAAGTGGCCGGGTTGACGATTCCCTTGAGCCGGTCGACCACCACGTTGCGGTTTGTATCCAGCACTTCGATGATGACGTCGCTCGCGCCACCGTCGAACTGAACGTCGAAGCGCCCTGTTGCGCCATTGGGCCAGTATGTTCTCTCGGAGTACGCCCCCTGGCTGCCTTGCGGTCTTTGCAGCACCCGGATGGCGTGGCCGTTGATCCGCATGCCCGTGAAATGCGCCACGTTGTCGCTGGTGAACACCGGCTGTGCCGGCGCCACCCATGAAGAGGACTGACCCGAGGCCGGGTCGTACTGAATCGACTGGCGACGCACCACCGTGCCGTCCGATTGCGTCACGATCAGCATCATGTCCAGCGGACCCTGACCGTCCAGACGGGTGAGGTATGAGCCATCGACTGCAACCCCGTTCAGGCTGGAGCCCCCCTGGCCGGCCTTGAAAATCGGCAGCGTCTGCGAGAACGGACCGTTCGAGCCGCGCGGTCGGCTGTACAACTGAATCGTGTCGGTATCGCGCGCCTCGCCCCCGGTCAGGCGCATGAAGGTGCCGCTGAGCGATCGGTTGATGTTGGGCCACGTCGGTTGGCGCACGTTGCCATTGACCACGACGATGTCCTGCCCACTGGCAGTGGTAGCGATGACCCTCAGCGGAATGGGCAGCGCCGCGTTGGTGGCCAGGCCGGTCAGGAAATACATGCTGACCGGAGGAAACTGCGAGTACATCGGGCGTACGGTCACTGGCCAGTTGGTGATCCGGCCCAGATAGCTGACCGCCATGCCCACTTCCACGCGCCACGTCACGGCGCCGTAGAGGTTCTCGATACCCGCATGCCAAGCACCGCCGCCTGCACCAAGTACGACATCCGTCACACCCTTTAGAGTGGAACTGATGTTGCCCGCGCCGCCCTTTGCGCCGGGCACCTCCCAATTGGCGATGCTGCGCACGATGCCTCCGCTGACAGGCATTCCCAGCGCACCGACCTGGCCTGTGGCCGATCCGTCGGAAGGCCCAGCGATCCAGGTGGAGTTGGCTTCGGCCAGCGCCGGCGCCACATCGATGTCCAGCCCGCCGAACTTGCCCGAATCCACATTGATGGGCGCTGCGACCATCCGCAGGTTCGGCCGCGACGCATCCATCTTGGGCTGCATCACGCTCGCGACGCGGTTGTTCTGGTCGTAGGACGTGATGGTGATGAGGATGTCCGGGTTGGGGTGGGTGCCGTCGCCCGCGATCTGCTCCCACGTCATAGCGCGCAAGTCCACGCGCTGGGACTCCAGTTGCAAGGTGGCATTGCCGGCGAGGTCGTACATCCAGGCCTTGTTCACGCCGCCCTGCGCGTTGGTGCGCCACAGGCGCCCGGCCTTGTCGTAGTCGTAGTACTCCTGGGCTTGACCCTGGGCGTTGCCGCTGCCGGTGCGCTTGCTGGTCAGCTCGCCGAAGGCGTTGTAGCCGAGCGTAATGGTGTTGGCCGCGTCGAAGACCGGCATGTTGGCCGCATCGCGCAGCCCCGTGAAGCGCCGCACCTCGCGGTTGGCCGCGTCGTAGCCGATGCTGGCGATATCGCGCGAGATCGCGCCGTCCGCGTCCATGCGGTCCGTCATCTGGGCCGTGGTGTTGCCGTTGGCGTCGCGCCCATAGCTGATCGTCTCGCCCTTGGCCGTGGTCATGAACGTGCGCACGCCGGTGGGGTCGTAGCCGTAGGCCACGATCTGGTCGTCGCTCTCCACGGTGTTGTCTGTGCCACGGCGGATCTCGCGGCGCACGTTGCCCAGGCCGTCGTACTCGTAGTCGGTGGCCTGGCGCACCAGCGTGCCGTTGAAGTCGGTTGCACCCGGGCGCTGCGCGCCCAGCAGCCGCCCGAGGGCGTCATAGCGCACGTCGCTGCGCTGACCCTTCGCGTCGATGGTTGCGCTCTTGTTGCCCATGGCGTCGTACACGGTGTGCTGGGTAGCGGAGGTGCTGGCTTCGCTCAGAGCACCGTTGGCCGCGACGCTGCCATAGACCACGTTCAGCCTGGACTCGCTGAGCACGCGCGCGTTGCGGTCGTACCTGTACTCGGTGATCTGGTCGCCCGCGGCCGGCCTGAACTTCGCCAGCACGTCGGCCATCGCCGTGCTCTCGCTCAGGCTGCCAAGCTCGATGCCCTGCAGATAGCGCGTCTGGCGCAGCACGGCGCCATTGGCGTCGCGCTCCCAGCGCACGCCGTAGCCCATGGCATCGACCTCGAGCACCTTCAGGCCGAGCTTGTCGTACCAGACGAGGGTGGCCGCGTCCTTGCCGTTCTGCTCGCGCACGACGTTGCCGTTGGCATCGTAGAAGCTGCGCTTGACCACATCGCTCGTGACCGCCATGTTGTATTGGTGGCCCTTGGCGTCGTAGTCGCCGGACTGCACACCGGCGATGGTGCTGCGGGTCACCCGGTTGTTGGCATCGACCTGGTAGGTGGTCAGGCGCACGTTGGCTGCGTTCACCGGTGTGGGTAGCGCATCGCCCACCGGCAAGACCAACGCGTCGCCGTAGACGCGCTGCGCCATGACGTTGCCGGCCGCGTCGTAGCTCCAGGTGCTGAGCGTGCCGGTGGCACTGGCCTCGGCCACCTTGCGGTTGCTTGCATCGAACCAACTGCGCGTGCGTCCGCCGTTGGGGTCCACTACGGCAATGAGGTTGCCGCTGGCATCGTAGGCCTTGGTGCGCATGGGCGCGATAGTGCTCCAGCCTTTGCCATCCACGTAGATGCTCACCTGCGCCTGGCGCTGCTCGACCTCGCGGTTCAGCGCGTCATACCTGAATTGGGTGATGCGCTGCTCGGGCAGGCCGGCCGCCTCGGTCGTGGTGGTCTTGTTGCCGAAGGCGTCGTAGGCGTACTGGTTGACTACCGCCACCGACTGTCCGGCGGCATTCCTGCTCGTGATGGGCAGCTTCTCGCTGGTCACCCGGCCGAGCTGGTCGTAGCTGTAGCTGGTGACGCCGCCGAGCTTGTTGGTAAGCGTCTCGCGCTGGCCCAGGGGGTTGTAGGTGTAGGACTCTGCGTTCGATTCGGCGTCGATGGTTTTCGTAAGGCGCCCGGCGGCGTCGTATTCGAAGCGGGTGATTGCGTCGCTGGGGTTGGTCCCCGGCAGCGCCGGTGGTTGCGCGATCCCGTAGGTGCCGCTGACTCTGTTGAAGTAGCGCTTGACGCTCAGCGTGTGTCCGAGCGCATCGTAGGTGGTGGCGGTGGCATAGCCCTCGGGGTCCACGCTCAACGTAACGCGGCCGGCGGCGTCGAAGTAATAGAGCGCTGCGTTGCCGCGCGGATCGGTGATCCTCACGACATGGCCGTTGGCGTCGTACTCGGAGCGCGTGACGCCGCCCAGGGCGTCGGTCACGCTGAGTTTGTGGCCAGCCGCGTCGTAATCGGTGGTCGTCGTGTACAGGGCGGCCAACGCCTGTCGCTGGGCCGTGCTCAGGTCGGAGGCCTTCAGCGCGCCGCCCACGGCATTGACGTACTTCAGTTGCAGGCGCTGGGTGAGCGCCCAGGCGCTATCGCTTTGCGAAAGCTCGACGCCGCGCATCGATGGTGCGGGTCAACCGACCGATGCCGTCGTAGACGAACTGGGTGGTGGCCGCCTCGGGCTGCCCCAGGGCCTGGGTCTGGCTGGTGCGGTTGCCGGCCGCGTCGTAACCGTAGGCGGTGATCTGCAGCGGCTGGCCGGAGGTGGATGCAAGCTGGACCGCTGCATCCAGTTGGGCCTTATGGGCGTTGGTCGTCGTCGCCGGTACGGCCACCGGGTAGCGCACGACGTACGTCAGGTGACCGCTTGCGTCGTACTGGCGCTGCACGGCGTAGCCCAGAGCATCGACGGTGAGAGCCTCACGGCCCATGCCGTCGTAGAAGATGCGCGTGCGCTGGTCGCGCGCCGTATCGGCCCGTGGTGCTGGCGTGGTGCCGGCCGTCCATGTAGCCAGGTCGATGGGGTTGGCCCAGGCCGTGCGTTCGGTGATGTTGCCCTTGCCGTCGCGTACAAAGGTGACGACGGCGCCCATCGCATCGACCGTGGCGCTCAGGCGCCCGCTCTTGTCGTAGACGCTGTATTGCTGCTGGTCTTTCCCGGGTGTCTCGGTGACCAGAGCTTGCAGTTGGTCTATGGTGGGCGTTGCGCCGAGTCCTGCCATGCTGATTGGCTTTGCATAGCGCGTGATCAGTGTGATTCGGCCCGCTTCGTCGTAGCTGTTCTTCTCCAACTGCCCCAGAGGACTTAAGGTATAGACCAGACGCCCGGCGGAGTCGTATGCATAGCGCGTGACCTGACTTTGTGTCTTGGCTGCAATGAGCACTGGTGTCGCGGTGGTCGGCGTCACGCTGCCTGCGACCTCCGATTGCTCGAGTTGATAGGCTGTGACACGAAAAGGACGAGCGTCGTTCGAGGTGAACTTGACGATTCCGAAGTACGCCGTCGAGCGCGACGCTACGCCGGTAGTTGCCACGCGATATTGCTTGCCACCGAGATGCTGCACGACATACGCGAGGGGATCGGCCATGCGCCCAAGTGATGCAAAGGCAAACGAGTTCGCGGCGTCCCGCGCGTTTTCGTTTCCAAAAGTTGGTGCCAAGCCATCTTCCATCTCCACAATCACGGACATTGTGTATGTCGCACCGCGCGTCAATGACTGATGCAACTTATAGGCACCTGCATACCCAAGGCGCGACGGATCGGTCCCGATCCTGAGCGCGCCTGCGAATCCTTCCATCTTCGATGCTTCAACGTCGCCGATCCAGTTCGACGTATCGCCCAACCCATCGGCGAACTCGCTGCCCGTAAAAAGGTTCGTCCCTGCCTCCTGGTCCTTGATATGGGCGCGGCTGATGAGGTTGCCGTTCTTGTCGTAGTTTTGCGAAGTGACATTGCCCACGCCGTTGGTGTGGGAGAGCTGTCGACCGGCACGGTCGTAGACATAGGTGTCGTGCTGGTCTCGGGTAGGTTCTGCCACCAACGCTACGGCGGCGGCCAGGGCAGTCGCCGTTGCTGCCGTTGTCACCGGGACTCTCATGCTGTACGCAAAGCGTTCAGTGACGTTGCCGCTGGCATCGAAGACTTGCCGCACCACCGCGCCGGTGCCATCGATGCTGAAGGTCTTGCGCCCCAGGGCGTCGTAAGTATTGCGCCAGCGCTGGTCGTGCATGTCGTCGGCCGCGACAGGCGGGTCAATGCTGCCGTTCCATTTGCTCAGATCGATCCGCTGGGCATAGGCTCGGGTCTCCACGACGTTGCCAGTGGCGTCGTACCGGTACTCGACCACCGCGCCGGTGGCATCCACCGCGAAGCGCAGCCGGCCATCGCGGTCGTAGCGTCGACTCTGCGTGGTAGCCAGACCCAGCGTGGGCAGCGCGGCCTGCATGGTCAACAGGCTCGGTGCAATGCCATTCCAGGCGGCCGCGGGCACGAACGCGGCGTACGTGGTCTGGCTGCTCAGGCGGCCTTCGCCGTCGTAGCTGTTCTGCTGGACGCCGCCCATCGCGTCGATGGTGAAGGCCAGCCGATTGGCCTTGTCGTAGATGAAGAGGGTGGCGTTGCCTTCGCCGTCGATGGACTTGGCGACGTTGCCCTCGGCATCGTAGGTGTAGCTGCGCGTGAGGTTCAGGCCGAGCGGGTCGACCTGCTCCTTGATGCGCCGTCCGGCGCCGTCGTAGGTGTAGCGCGTGAGCTTGCCGTCGGGCCCCTGGACGCTGAGCGTGGTGCCATCTGCGTCATGGGTGTAGACGGTCTGCAGGTTCAGTCCGATATACGCGCCGTTGGATGGGTCGACGGTCTGGCGGGTGACGCGGCCGTTGAGGTCATATTCGGTGATGGTGACGATGCCAGCGGGATCGGTCACGCGGATCGTCTGGCCCTTGGCGTCGTACTGGTAGCTCGTGGTGAGTTGGAGTCCGGAAGGGTCGAGCGTGCGCGTGAGGAGGCGGTTGGCGGCGTCGTAGCTGTAGATGGTGACGGTGCCCCTGGCATCCGTCGTGCTGAGCTTGAGGCCGGTCTTGTCGTAGGTGGTGCTGGTGCTGACGCCGTCGGGTGCTTGGGTCTGCAGCAGGTTGCCGCTCTTGTCGTAGCTGTAGGTGGTGGTGTTGCCGCGCCCGTCGATGACGCTGGACGTCTGGCCCTGGCGGTTGTGCACGGTGGTCACCGAGACGCCTTCGGGCGTGGTCACCGTGACGCTGCGATCGGCCAGGTTGTAGGCGTAGCTGGTGGTGTTGCCCAGCGCGTCGCGCTGGGTCAGCACGCGGTCGAAGGCGTCGTAGGTGGTGATGTGCTCGGCGCCGTTGGCGTCGGTGGTGGTGACGACGCGGCCGAGGCGGTCGTAGCGCAGGCGGCTGATGTTGCCGTTGGCATCGGTGCGCGTGTCCACGCGGCCGAAGGCGTCATAGCTGGTGCGGCGGGTGATGGCAGCCCCGGTCGAGTCCAGGGTGCTCGAGATCTGCTGGCCGCGTCGGTCGAAGGCGACCGCGTTGGTGACGATCTGGCCGCTCAGGCGCGTCTGCGTGCTGGCGGTGACTTCGCGGAAGGCGTTGTAGGAGTAGCTGGTGGTGTTGCCAAGTCCATCGACCGTGGTGGCTCTGGCACCAGTCGCGTTGTAGGTGCTCAGGACGTGGGTGTCCTTGGCAGGGTCCGCCACTGCGGCCAGTTGTGCCTTGAGCGTATCGGTGTTCAGTCCGCCGGGGGTGGCCGCTCCCAGGGTGAAGACGTTCATGCGAGTCCCGTAGACGATCTGCTCGAACACCAGGCCGTGGGCGTTGTAGCGGCTCTCGGTGACTTCTCCGAGGCCGTTGACGGTGTAGGTCAGGCGACCGAGGGCGTCGTAGAAGAACAGCGTTCGATGGCCGTTGGCGTCGGTGGTGCTGGTGCGACGGCCGGTGGCATCGTAGGTGTGGGTGGATCCGTTGGCTGCCCATGCTGCCAGCGGATCGTTCTGCGCCACGGCGGCGCTGCCGCGGCCGTCGAGCTCGGCGATCAGGTTGCCCTGGATGTCGTAGCGCAGGCGCTGGGTGCGTTCATCGGCCGTGCCCACCGCGGTGGTGGTCTGCACGAGGCGGCCGGCCGCGTCGTAGGTGAAGCTGGTGATCGTGCCTTCCGCGTTGGTGCGGCTGAGCAACTGGTTGGCCGCGCTCCAGGTCTGGGTGACGGTCTGGTCCAGGGCGCTCGGGTCCGGGCGAACGGTGGCGAGCGTTGCGCTTGCGCTGCCGGGATTCTTCGCGGGGCTGGCGTAGCGCTTGGTCTGCACCACGTTGCCACGCACGTCGTAAACGGTTTCGGTGAGGTAGCCCTCGCCGTCGACCTGGCCGACGAGCTGGCCACGGGCGTTGTAGAGGCTGTAGGTGCGGATGTCGTTGGGGCTGTCCTTGGGGCGCAGGCCCGTGAGGTCGCCGCTGGCTCGCGCAATGGCCGTGGCTGCCATGCGGGCCGAGACGCTGCCGAAGTTGGCTGCGCGGTCGGCGTAGCGGATGGTCTGGATCTGCTCGCCTGCGGCGTTGTATTTGTACTCGGTGAGGTAGCCCTCTCCATCCAGTACGCCTTGCAGTTGGCCGTTTCGGTTGTACAGCTTCGTGATGGTGCGGTCCTGCGCCCCGTCCACGCCGACCAGGACACGAGGCGTGTCAGGTGTGCCTTCGACGATCTGGGTGAAGGTGATCGCGCCATCGGCGTTGAGTTCATCCCCCGAATACACGGCGCTGAAGGTATGCGTGCCCACGGGGATCGGGACGCCGCGCAAGGTGGCCGTGCCGTCCTCCATGACCGTAACTGTTCCCAGCAGCGTGGCGCCGCTGTAGAAGCTCACCATGCCGTTGGGGGGCGTCTTGCCGCTGACCCGCGCGGACAACTCACCATCCTTGGCGATCAGCGGGTTTGTGAGGTTGATCAGGGAGACGGGCGAGCCCGTGACCTCAACCCAGGACTCCACGGAGTTGGTTGATTTTTGATAGTTGTCGTCTCCCGCATAGCTGGCGGTGAAGCTGGCCGTCCCGGCAGGCAAATCGCTCACAGACAGAGTGGCCACGCCGTTAACCATCTGCGCCGAGCCCAACACCACACCATTACGAAAGAACGTCACTAGACCGGTCGCCGCACCGCCCACGAAGGTGCTGGTCTTGAGTGCTGCGGACGGCGAAACCCTGGCGGTCAAGACCAGCGGTGAGCCATGGGCGAGCACAGGCGTGGATGGAGTGAGGTCAATCTGGCTGGGCGCTGGTCCCACATTCAAATCGATCGAACGCGTGACGGCGAAGGCGCCGCCCGCATATACCAGCTTGAGCTTATGCACCCCCAATGACATAGGCGGCAGGGTAAAACCGTCCGTGTCGGCATTCGAGAAGATGGCAATCAGGTTCTTCCCTTCGAAAACGCTCAAAGTCCCTGAGGCTGCCTGAGAGTCAAGAGGGGCGTGCAGGGAGATGCGCGCGGAAGTCGGGAATCCGACCACGGCCTCGTGCGCAGGGACGAAGTCCATCGCATTGGCCTTCTCCTCCGGCGATTGGGCGCTAGGCTTCACCGAGACAGTATTCGCGGCCGTGGACCATACAACCCTCCTGTCGGCGGTGTACAGCACCAGAGCGCCGTCGGTCTGCAACTCCAGGGACTCGCCGCCCTTGCCACCAGTGCCGCTGCGCCATACAGCCTGGCCCGCAGCCGTGTAGATCACAAGATCACCGTCGTTCTGGAACACAAAGGTTTCGCCTTGATCTCCGGACGCCTGGATGATCCAGAGATACTCGGCGGCACCTCGCTTGTAATCGGACAGTCGGAGGCGACCACCCGACAGCAATGCCAGCGAATAGCGCCCGTCGGGCGAATAGATGCTCTGCCACATCCGCAGGCTGTCGCCCTTGCGCAAAGATGTATTTTCGGAGGGCCGTTGCAGTCGTATGCCTTCGGCGATCAGACTGCTTGCGTTGTTCGTATCCCCCGAGTACACGGCGCTCAGCATGGCGTCGGCTCCCAACGGCATGTAAATCGACAGTACGGTCACCCCACCAGAAGTTTCGGTTGTTCCCAAGAGTTGGGTCCCGGCGAAAAAACTGACCGTTCCTCTGGGTGCAGCCCCCGCGACGCGAGCGATTAATGAGACCTGCGGGCCAGTTTTCTCGGCCTCAACGGTGATGCTAGTGGGCGAAGCCACCGCCTCTCCATACTGGCCCAAAGGGGTGCTGCTCCGGGCGCTGCTGCCGTCCCCCGAGTACACGGCCTTGAAGGGCGCTGCCGTAACAGTCCCTCTGTAATCGAGCGTCGCGATACCGCCAACCAAGGTCGCACTACCAATGATCGTGGATCCGTTGTAGAAAGTAACCGTCCCGCCGGGGATAGTCGACGCCCCCTGCGCAGCGTTGGCAACCACGGCGCTCAATTTCCAGGTGTTGACGCCAAGCCCGGCCCCCGTTAAACCGGAGAATCGGTGCGGGCCCTCTACGATCTTCAGCGTGGTTGTAGTCGGAGTTACCCCATCAGGGATCAATTCCAAGTAAGACGTGACACTGGCGTGGCTCGCATCGCCCGAGTACTCTGCGCGAATCCTGAATCCGCTCACTGCAGGACTGGCTGTCGTCAGAACAGCCAACCCGTCGATGACGCGAGCTGAGCCGATCGGTGTGCCGTTGTCATCGCGATAGAAGGTGATATCGCCGCCGGCGATTGGACCGTCAAAGGCGGTGTTGGAACCGGGGGGGCTCGGCGAAAAGACTCGGGCCGTCAAACTCAGCCGCGAACCGGCAACACTCGGCGTGTCGAATGTCGAAGTCACGACAAGCGCACTGGCTGCAGGACCTACGTTGACTTCGATCGTGCGTATATCGGCAACAGTTCTGCTCCCGTCCACATGGATCAGATTGAGCTTATGAGTGCCCAATGACATGGGCGGCAATTCGAAACCGACACCGATTATTGACTCCACCTCGTATTTGGGCCCGCAAGCGATCAGCGCCGTTCCTTCGAAAACATACACTGTCCCCCGAGAGAGAAGACCACTGGGCGGAGGCTCTAGGGACAAGAAAGCGCTCGTAGGGAATCCAACTGTGGCCGGCTGCACCGTCACGGAACCCGGAGCGCTTGAGGAGATTGCCGGCCACGCCAATGACGCTGCTACCGATGTCGTGTCCCCACCGGTATTCCAAACAGCGCTCCCGTCTGCTGTATACAAGACCAGATTGCCGTCCGTCTGTAATTGGAGCGATAGCCCCGCTTTGCCATAGGTGGCGGAATTCCATGTCGCTTGGCCCGCGGCCGTGTAGACGACCAGATTGCCGTCACTCTGGAATACAAAACGACTGGCCCCCGTTCCTCCGGTCTGGCTATGCCAGACGGCCCGGCCATTTCCCTTGCGGTCATACACGACAAGATTTCCGCCCCCCTGCATGACCAGTTGATAGCGTCCGTCAGGCGAATAGATGGACTGTCCTGCGCTGAGGCTTTCGCCGGAGCGCAATGACGAGATCAAGGGCGCCACCTGAAGGCTGGGTCCCTGAGCCATCACGGCACGGCCATTGTTTGCATCCCCCTGATACGCAGCACTCAGAACGATATTGGCCCCCACTGGTAAGTAGTGGGTCACGAAGCGCGCCACGCCATCGACAATCGGTGCGCTGCCCAGAAGTTGGGTATCCGCGAAGAAGGTCACCACGCCTGAGGGCATAGCGCCCACGATGCTCGCCACCAACGTGACCGGCACATCCTGCGTAACATTGGATGCCGAGGCGGTCAACAAGATGTTGGCGGCAACTGGAACGGTGTTCCCAAAACGATCAATGGCTGTGGCGCTCCTGGTATTGTTGGCGTCGCCCGAATACGTGGCGCTGAAAGCCGCTGCGGTGACAGCGCCGTCGTACTGGAGCGTTGCTACTCCATCGATCAACGAAGCAGAGCCAATGACTGCGGTCCCGTTGTAGAAGGTCACCTTGCCGCCCGGTGAGGCCGATGTCCGTCCAGCATTTGCGACGACCGCACTCAATATCACGGATGCGCCGCCACCCGAAATCTTCAACGTAGTTGTAGTCGGATTCGCACTGATACTGAGCCAATCGGAATAGACGGTCGCCGTTGCGTGGCTCGCATCGCCTGCGTATTCCGCGCGAATTCTGGTGTTGCCCACAGGAAGACTGCTGGCCCTTAGGGTCGCCACCCCATCCACGATAGAGGCTGTGCCAAGGAGCGCCCCGCCATCCTCGTTGTAGAACCTGACTTGGCCCGACACACCGGTAGCGACAGGCGATTGCGGGCTGGTCAACGTCACCGACAACTCGACCGGCCTGCCATAGTTCAGACCATCACGAGGAGACAAGCTCAATACAGCTTTGGTGAAGGCGCCAATGGTCTTCTTGATTGCCTTCGACACGCTAGCTGGTTTCCAGGCATCGCCCGAATACGCCGCTCGTAGATTGTGGACGCCGAGCGACAAGCGATCCGTTACAAGCGCTGCCTTGCCGTCGATCACGGTCGCGCTACCAATGACCGTCTCGCCGTCGAAGAAAGTCACCATGCCTCCGGGGGTCACACCTTCGATGGCGGCAACGATGGTGATTGGCTGCCCCAGTACCGTCGGCGCGCTGTTGTTCAAGCTCAGCGTGATACCCCCGACGGTTTCAGGGTCTACACCCAGTTCAACGTCGGCCCCCTTGATCAGCGGGGTCACGTCGATCGGGTTAGCCAATTGGGTCGCGCTCAGAACGCGCGATGCCCCGTCGTAAGTCGTCTGCGTCACATACCCCGACGCATCCACCTGCCAAGCTAGGCGGCCCGCGTTGTCATAGAACCGCCAGACTTTCTGGTCTTGAGTCACGCCTGCTGGCCGCAGTGCCTCCAGACTCGCTGTCGTACTCGTAGCACTCCATGCCGTGGTCGGTAGGTTTGCCCCATCTACCAATTGCGTCAGCTTTGCGGCACTGAGCTTCGTCGCATAAGCGATGGTCTGACGCAACTGCCCGCTGGCGTTATAGACATACTCGACCAGCGCCCCCGTCGCATCGATGTCGGCGATCTTTCGATCCGCCGCGTCATAGAGCATCCACTTGCGCACCCCCGTCGGATCCTGCGTCATCAGCAGGTTGCCATCCTTGTCGTAGACATACGAAGTCGTGCCGAGGACGCCGCTGCCGGCACTCTGCTGAGTCACGCTCACAAGGCGCCCCGCCTTGTCATAGGCCGATACGGTGACCAGCCCGCTGGCAATGGTCACGCAGGTCTTGCCGTTGGCGTCGTCATAGCTGGTGATCGTGGTGTTGGGCGTGGTGCCGCCATCCAGCGAGGGCGCGCTGATCGACAGCACCCGGCCCAGGCCGTCGTAGACGTAGGTGGTGGTGCCCGCGCCCGGATCGATGCTCTTGAGCAGCTGCCCGTGCTGGTCGTAGACATACTGGGTCTTGGCCGCCGTGGCGGCGACACCCGCGCCCGATGCGTCGACCTCGCCGTAGGTCGTGGAACTGCTCAACGCGCCGCGCGCATCGTAGACACGATCGGTACGCTCGGTGCGCTGCAGGTCCTGACCACCCGCCCACGCGCTCATTTGCGCTTCCGTAGGCACGGCGCTCGCGCCCAGCGACGCGACGTTGTAGCTGCCGCCCGTATAGCGGACGGTTGCCAGAGTTTGGCCATAGCTGTTGTAGCGGTGCTCGGTGACGCCTCCCTTGGGGCTCAGGACGAAGCGGAGCAGACGGGGGGTGTCCTGCGCGTAGACGTAGCGCGTGATCTCCGGCAGCGATGCCTGCTGGCTGAATGCACCACGACTGACGGCCGCATCTGCATAGACGGTCTCGGTCAGCAGCTGGTTGGCCGCGTTGTAGGTTCGAGTGTGGAGGTTGCCCGCGGAGTCAGTCTCCTTCAGCAGATTGCCATTGGCGTCGTACTCGTAGGCGACTTCACGGCCTTCCCCATCGGTCACGCCGGTGACGTTGCCGGTGGCGTCGTAGCGATAGCTGATCTGCGACAGCCCCGAAGGATTGCCAGCGGTAACGCCTTGGCGCATCTGCAGGAGCTGGCCTTTGGGGTCATACAAGTAGGTGCTTTGTGCACCCAAGGGATCCGTGATGGTTGTGGTGTTCTGGGTGGTGTCGTAGCTGAAGCGCGTGATTGCGCCCAGTGCATCGGTAACGGTGGCAATCTTGTAGACGCCGCCAGCCTCCACGTAGCTGAAGCTAAGCTTGGTGCCATCGGTTTGTGTGACCGATGCAACGCGTTTGCTGGCGCCGTCGTATGTGTATGAGGTGACATAGACCTTGCCGTCGGCAATGCTGTTGTCCTCTGGGTTGAGGTCAACGGTCACGCTCGACAAACGGTTGGCGGTGTCGTATGCATAGCGCACTCGCGTGAGCACGGTGCCCTCGGTGGTCGCGGTGCGCACCTGGGTAAGATTGGAGCCGCTGTAGTCGAGCCAGGTGGTTTCGCCGTTGGCATCGACCATGCGTTGCAGCGTGCCATTGGCGTTGTACGTATAGCTGACGGTATTGCCGGCAGGGTCAGTCACCGAAATCAGTCGACCTGAACCAGTGCTTTCGTAGCGCTCGACAAGGCCGGTTGCACCGTCAGTCCAGGTGTATCTAGCGTTGGCGGAGTCGTAGCCGATGGTGTCGAATGCCCCAGCGCCTGCACTGCTGACGTACAGGTTTCTCGCCGCATTCCAGGTGTAGGTGGCGCTGGCGCCATCGCGATCAGTGCGCGCCAAGGTACTGCCGGCAGTGGCGACGGTGCCGGTGAGCACCACACGCTGTCCGAATGCGCCGACTGTCCAGTTATCGCCGTTGTCGTCGTTCAGCAGGCCTTGGCTGTTGTAGGTACGAACGACGTTGATGTCGAGGCCGCGCCCGATAAGCTTGTCGTCGAAGTCTTGCAGGACGAGGTTGCCGTTGGAGACGTTGACGAAGGATTGCTCACCATTGCGCCCCTGTGCCGAAGAGCCAAGGACACCTCTTTGTCCCAAGGTCGCCAAGGAGCTCAAGCTCAGACCCAGACTGTTTCCACTGACGATTGCGACCATGACGGTTTCACCTGATGTATGGTGAACCGCCAACTGGCGACCACGGACCCGTGAGGGCCCCTTGATGGTCGAGCCGGCAAACCTTGCCGGTCACGGTTCTGATCAATACATCCGGCTGGCGGCGAATCTGTTCAGCAAATCCATCAGGCAATTGAGGTTGCTAATAGTTGTTAACAAGATTCTAAATGTCGTGATTTGCGCCAAATGGGCAGTAAATTTCATGGAGGCAATGACGGTGAACTTGCTTTGGTCCTCCCCGTTCGGGCGCGCGTACATCGCGACGGTAGGTGTGTACGCCCGACAATGTGTCCGAGCGACTTTGTCGGCGCGGTTGCCACTGCCCTCAAGACTCGTTGCTGATCCCGCTGCTCACATGCCCCGCCGGCACATGCCTCGAGGCCGCATCCACATGCCCCGTCTGGTCGTCGAAGAAGAAGTCGGGCTCGAACTCGCGCAGGAACTCGCCCTTGGGCAGGCCGCCGAGGAACATGGCCTCGTCGACGCGGATGTTCCACTTCATCAGCGTGCGGATGGCGCGTTCGTGTGCCGGTGCGCTGCGCGCGGTGACCAGCGCGGTGCGGATGCGCATCTTCGCGTTGCCGGCCATCTGCAGGCGGTGCAGTGCGCTCAGCAGCGGCTTGAAGGGCCCTTCGGGCAGGGGCAGGTCGGCCTTGCTGAGTTCGTGGGCCTGGAAGGCGTCGAGGCCTTCCTTCTGGTACACGCGCTCGGCCTCGTCGGAGAACAGCACGGCGTCGCCGTCGAAGGCGATGCGCACTTCGTTCGGCCAGGCGTCGCTCGCCTTTACCGATTCGACCAGCACGCGCGCGGCCGGAAAGCCGGCATTGAGCGCCTCGCGCACGTCCTGCGCATTGACCGACAGGAACAGGTGCGCGCGCAGCGGGCGCAGGTACCCGAAGGGCGGGCGGCCCTGGGTGAACACGCCGCGCTGCAGCTTGATGTCGGCCGCCGCGCTCGACCTGAAGATGCGCATGCCCGAGACCGGGTCGTTGCGCGAGAGGATCACCACCTCCACGCGCTGCACGCCGTCGTCGTTGAAGCGCAGCAGCTTGCGGATGAGCGAATAGGCAATGCCGGGCGCGGCCGGCACGTCGATGCGGTCGAGCTGCAGCTTCATGTAGCCCTCGTTGTCGCCGGCCTCGAAGACCTTGTTTTCTTCTTCGAGGTTGAACAGGGCGCGCGAGGAGATCGCGACCACGAGCTTGTCTTCGAGGGTTACGGGCATGTCGAGTACGTCCTGCGCTGCGGGCCGGCCGTCGTCACTTGACGAATTGATTCAGCTGGATGATCGGCAGCATCACCGCCAGCACGATCAGCATCACCACGCCACCCATCGCGACGATCAGCAGCGGCTCCAGGATGGTGGCGAGGTGCATCGCGCGGCGCTGCACTTCGGCGCCGAGCTGGTTGGCGGCGCGCTGCAGCATCAGCGGCAGGGTGCCGGTCTGCTCGCCCAGTCGCGCGAACATCGACACCAGGCCCGGAAAGCGTTTCTTCTGCGCCAGCGCGGAGGCCAGCGGCGCGCCTTCGCGCACCAGCACCAGCGCGTCGAGCGCGTCGGCGCGCATCGCCCGGTTGCTCAAAGTGTCGGAAGCTGCCTGCAGCGCGCGCAGGATCGGCACGCCGGCCGTGGCCAGCATGGCGAGCGTGCTCGCGAAGCGCGCCGCGTTGTAGCCGCGCGCGAGCTTGCCCACCAGCGGCAGCTTCAGCCAGGCCGAATCGAACTTCAGGCGCAGCGCTTCCTGCGCCAGCGCGAGCCGCGTGCCGATGGCGGCGAGCACCACGCCCGCCAGCATCCACCAGCCGTAGTTGCGCACGCCGGAGCTCAGCGAGAGCATCACCGTGGTGAGGAACGGCAGCGAGCGCTTGGTGCCCGCGAACACCTGCGCCACCTGCGGCACCACGTAGCTCACGAGGAAGATCACGATCACGATCGCCACCAGCGTGACGATGGCCGGATACAGCGCCGCGCCGATCAGCTTCTGCTGCAGCGCCTGGCGCTCCTCGAGGTCGTCGGCGAGGCGGTCGAGCACGAGGCCGAGGTTGCCGCTCTGCTCGCCGGCGCCGATCACGGCCGTGTAGATGGGCGAGAACTCGCGCGGATGCGCCGACAGCGCCCGCGCGAACGGCGAGCCCGCGTTGACCTCGGCGCGCAGCGACGCGACAAGATTGCGCTGCTGGTCGGACTCGGCCTCGTCGGTCAGCGCCGTGAGCGCGCGTTCCAGCGGCAGGCCCGACGAGACGAGGCCCGCGAGCTGCCGCGTCCACACGGCGAGCCCGGTGGAGTTGAACACGCGCTTGCCGCCGCCCAGCCAGCGGCCGAGTCCGCTGCGCTGGCCACCACCGCCGGCATGCTCGCTGCCGACCGGCTTGACCGACAGCGGAATGAGCGCCTGAGCCCGCAGCAGGCTGCGCGCGCTGCGGGCGGTGTCGGCCTCGAGAACGCCTTCGCGCGACTGGCCGCTGGCGTCGATGGCTTCGAATGCGTAGGCGGGCATCTCTTCTCTTCTTGCTCGCTACTCGCGCGTGACGCGCAGCAACTCGGCGCGCGAGGTGATGCCGGCCTGCACCAGCCGCTCGCCGTCCTCGCGCATCGAGCGCAGGCCGCCGCGTTCGCCGGCCTCGAAGAGCTGGCTCTCGGCCGCCTTGCCGTGGATGAGCGCCTGCACTTCGTCGTCCGCCACCAGCAGCTCGAAGATGCCGGTGCGGCCCTGGTAGCCGGTCTGGCCGCAGGCTTCGCAGCCCGCGCCGCCGCACGAGGTGCAGACCTTGCGCACGAGGCGCTGGGCGAGCACGCCCAGCAGCGACGAGCTCAGCAGGAAGGGCTCCACGCCCATGTCGGTAAGGCGCGTGACGGCGCTGACTGAGTCGTTGGTGTGCAGCGTGGCCAGCACGAGGTGGCCGGTCAGCGAGGCCTGGATGGCGATCTGCGCGGTCTCGAAGTCGCGGATTTCGCCGATCATGATCACGTCCGGGTCCTGCCGAAGGATGGCGCGCAGGGCCTTGGCGAAGGTGAGTTCGATCTTCGCGTTGATCTGCGTCTGGCCCACGCCCGGCAGCTCGTACTCGATCGGGTCTTCCACCGTCATGATGTTGCTGCGGGTAGCGTCGAGCCGGGCCAGCGCTGCGTACAGCGTGGTGGTCTTGCCCGAGCCCGTAGGGCCGGTCACGAGGATGATGCCGTGCGGCTGCGCGATGAGCTTCTCGAAGCGCTCCAGCGTGTCGCCCTGCATGCCCACCGATTCGAGCGTGAGCTTCGATTCGCTCTTGTCCAGCAGGCGCAGCACCGCGCGCTCGCCGTGCGCGCTGGGCAGCGTCGACACCCGCACGTCGACCGCGCGCGTGCCGATGCGCAGCGAGATGCGCCCGTCCTGCGGCAGCCGCTTCTCGGAGATGTCGAGGTCGGCCATGATCTTCAGGCGCGAGATCAGCGCCGCGTGCAGCGCGCGGTTGGGCTGCACCACCTCGCGCAGCGTGCCGTCGATGCGAAAGCGCACGGAAGACGTGCGCTCGTAGGGCTCGATGTGGATGTCGCTGGCGCCGTCGCGCGCGGCCTGCGTGAGCAGGGCGTTCAGCATGCGGATGATGGGCGCGTCGCCGGCGCTTTCCAGCAGGTCTTCCACCGCCGGCAGCTCCTGCATCATGCGCGAGAGGTCGGCGTCGCTCTGCACCTCGCTGACCACCGCGGCGGCGCTCGACTCGCCCTGCGCATAGGCCGCGCTGATGCGCTGCGCCAGCGGACCGTCGGCCAGCACCTCGAATGCCTGCACGCCGTATTTGCGCGAGACCTCGCCGACCGCGCTGCGCGCCGGGGTGCTCGACATCCACAGCGTGTAGCGGCCGTCGTCGGTCTCTTCCAGCAGCAATTGCTGGCTGCGTGCGAAGGCGTAGGGCAGGGGATAGCGGTTGGACATCGGAAACAGTATCAGGGCAGTTCCCGCGCGCTCACCGGGTCGCCGGTGGGGGGCAGTGCGCCACGCAGGGGGCTGGGCGCCAGTTTGCGGCTGTCCGCGGCAGGTTGCGATGGCGGGATCAGCTGGGTGCCTTCGAGGCGCGAGCCGCCGCGCGCGGCGGTGGAGGCCGAGGGCGCCGGAGCCGCCGAAGTCGGGGCCAGGGCACGCGACGGGGGCGCCAGTTCGGGCAGGATGTTCGAGCCGCTCACGCCGCGCAGCATCACGTTGGAGGTGTCGGGCTGCGTGCGCTGCTGCATGCCGCGGATCTCGTCGTAGCGGTCGTACGCGAAGGCTTCGGTGGCGCTGGCATCGCGCATCACCGCCGGGCGCAGGAACATCATGAGGTTGATCTTCTCGCGCGTGCGGGCCTGGCTCTTGAACAGGTTGCCGAGCACGGGGATGTCGCCTGCGAGCGGCACCTTCTCGACCGTGTTGCCGTAGCTGTCGGACAGCAGGCCGCCGAGCATCACGAGGCCGCCGTCTTCCACCAGCACGCTCGATTCGATGGAGCGCTTGTTGGTGGTGGGACCGTTCTGGTTGTTGACGGTGTTTCCGTCGACCGTGGAGGTCTCCTGGAAGATCGTCAGCTTCACCGTGCCGTTCTCGTTGATGGTCGGGCGCACGCGCAGCGTGAGGCCCACGTCCTTGCGCTCGACGGTGGTGAACGGGTTGACGCCGACCGAGCCCGAGGTGCTGGCGTACTGGCCGGTCACGAAGGGCACGTTCTGGCCGATGACGATCTTGGCTTCCTCGTTGTCCAGCGTCAGCAGGTTGGGCTTGGACAGCACGTTGGCGTCCTTGTCGCTGTCGAAGAAGCTGGCGATCGCGCCCAGGATGTACTGGCCGCCGACCTTGCCGGCGATGCCGAGGTTCGCGCCCGGCGTGATCGCGCCGGCCAGGCCGGCGGCGTTGCGCGTGGCCAGCGCCTGGGTCAGCGTCAGCAGGTTGGCTCCGGCCACCGAGGAGTTGGTGCCGATCACCGCGTTGTTGCCCAGCGCGCTCTGCCACTGCACGCCGAACTTCGCGGCGGCCGTGTCGCTCACCTCGACGATCAGCGCCTCGATCATGACCTGCGCGCGCCGACCGTCCAGCCTGTCGATCACCGCGCGCATCTGCCTGTACTGAGGCTCGGGCGCGGTGATGATCAGCGAGTTGGTCGACGGGTCGGCCTGGATCTGGCCGCCGGTGGACGGCTGGTTGGCGTTGTTGAGCGGCGCACTGGCGGCCGCAGATGCCCCCGACTGGCTGCTGTTGTTCAGGTTGACCTGCATGGCCTGCGGCGCGCTCTGCTGCGGCACGGCGCTGGCCGTGGCGCCCGGCGTGCCCGGCGTGGTGTTCAGCTGGTTGGCGGCCATCGCCGCGCGCAGCGTGGCCGCGAGGCGCACCGCGTCGGCGTTCTTCAGGTACACCACGTAGATGTTGCCGGCCGCGCCGTTGCTGCCCTCGACGGCGGGGCGGTCGAGCTTGTCCACCAGCGTGCGGATCAGCGCCACGCGCGCAGGGTTGGCCGCGCGGATGATCAGCGAGTTGCTGCGCGGATCGGCCATGAGCGTGGTGCGGAACGACGCGTCGGCCGCGCCGGGAGCCGCCGGCGCACCCGGTGCGCCCGAGCCGCCGCCGTCCACCAGCCGCTGCACCAGCGGCACCATGTCTGTGGCCACCGAGTGCTTGAGCTGGATGATCTCGATGTCGGAGGCGTTCGGCACATCCAGCGACGCGATGATGCGCGCCAGGCGGCGCATGTTGTCGGCGTAGTCGGTGATCACGAGCGAGTTGTTGCCCGGGTTCACGTTGATGGTGTTGTTCGGCGGAATCAGCGGGCGCAGCACCGGCAGCAGGTTGTTCGGCGACTCGTAGTTGAGCCTGAAGATCTGCGTGACGATCTGGTTGCTGCCGCTGGACGCCGTGGCGCTGATGGAGGTGTTGACGGTGCTGCTTTGCAGCTTGGCGTCGGCCTCGGGCACCACCTTGTAGAGGCCGTCGGCTTCCACCACCGCGAAGCCCTGCAGGCGCAGCGCCGAGGCGAACTGGTTGAAGGCCGCGGCCGGCTGGATCGCGCGGTCGGTGACCAGGTTCATCGTGCCCTTCACGCGCGGGTCGACCACCACGTCGCGGCCGGTGACCACGGCCATGGTGCGGGCCACGGCCTCGATGTCGGCGTTGGAGAAGTTCAGCGTGATCGGCTCGCCGCGGCGCGGCGCGTCGCCGGTCTGCGCGAACGCGGCGGGCGCGGCCTGCAGGAACGTGGCGGCGATCAGCACGCGCACGGCGAGCGCGACGGTGCCGGTCGAAAACAGTGGCTTCATCATGAGGATCAACCCAGGGTGATGATCGAACGCGCGTTGTCGCGTCGTCCGATGATGTTCAACAAATTGGAAAGAGCGTCTTCGCGGCCGGGCGCGGCACTGGCTTCGCCGTTGAAGCGGAAGGAAGTGCCGGTCCAGCTGCCGCTGCCGTTGAGCTCGAGGCTGCCCTCGCGCGTGCTCAGCAGCAGCGTGGGGCGGCTGCCGCCTTCGAGCGTGAGCCGGTAGCTGCCCATCGGCCGCAGCGTCGACAGGCTGGAGGAAACATCGGTGGCGTCGAGCGTCGCCTGGCCGGCGATGCGCAGCGCGGGGCCGTCCCACTGCATCGAGAAGGCCTTGGTGTTCAGGTCGAGCGCGCCTTCGAGCTTGAGCGTGTTCCACGGCGCGCCCAGCCCCATGAGCAGGGTGGCGGGCCAGCGCGAGCGGCTGTCCTGCCAGGCGAGCTGCATGCCGCCGGCGCGCGGACTGGCCTTGAGTTCGATCGGCTGCGCGGCGCAGCACGGCAGATCGAGGCTGGCGGCGATGCCGTTCCAGCTCGGGCGCATGCGCCAGTGCAGCAGGCCGGGCAGCGACACCGCCTGCATGCCGCCCGCGCCGCTGGCGAGGACCACGGCGGCCGTGCCGTTCCATACGGTGCCGCGCGGGTTGGTCAGCACGAGGCGGCCCTGGCTCCAGCTCGACAGCGCCGCCGACAGCCAGCGGGCCGGCGCGAACAGCACCACCGCCAGCAGCACGCCGGTGACGGCGCCGAGCAGGGCCCAGCGCCAGCCGCGGCGGGGTCGGGGTTCGGGGATCGGAGGGCGGCTCAGCATGCGGGTCGTCTGCCGTTCTTTCTCAGCGCGCCGCGGGCAGCGCCATGACGACGGTGCCGTCCCAGCGGACCTGCGGTGTCCTGGGCGCGTCCTTGGCGGCGGGCGAAGATGGCGGCGGCGTCGAGGCCGGCACGCGGGTCAGGTGGACTTCGCGCGGCACCGCATGCGCATTGCCGCGGGCCTGGCCGAGCCACTGGGCGACGGTGGCGGCGGGCGCCGCGCGCAGCGAGACGGTGGCGGCGCTGTCACCTCCCGATGCCATGAGCTGCGCGTTGCTCGTGCCCAGGCTCTCGCGCACGGAGGTTTCGAGCGCGCGCATCGCGTCGTCGCGGTTCAGGCGGGGCTGCGACTGCAGGGCCTTGGCGCGGGCCTGCAGGGTGGCCATCTGCTGCAGCTGCGCATCGAGCTGAGCGTGTTCGGCCGGCGCCGCGGACAGTGTGCGCAGCGCGGGAGCGAGCGCGATCCACCAGAGCAGGGCCAGCGCCACGAGGGCCGCGGCGGCATAGACCATGCGGCGCTCGCGCACTTCCAGGGTGGCCCAGCGGGCCTTGAGCTGTTCGCTGAAGTTCATCGGTTGGCCTCGGCCTGTACCAGCAGGAGGTCGCCTTCGGTGCGCACGTTGTAGCCGCGTGGCGCCATCGCATTGGTGATCTTCGAGACCTCCGACGGCTGCAGCCCGAGGCCGCGCAGGCGCAGCTGGCCGGCGCTGTAGTCGACGGCGCTCGGTACCTTGCCGGGCGGCAGGGCGGCGGCGAGCGCGCCGACCATGGGTTCGAAGTCGCTGTTCGCCACGTCGCCCACGGCCTGCTGCAGCGATGCGACCTCGCGTTGCATCTGCACCGGCGCGTCGACCACGATCTTCACGGAGGGGAAGGTCTGCGTCAGCATCGCCTTGGCGGCCTGGCGCTTCGATTCGAGCGCGTTGCGCTCCTTCCAGGCCCAGGCGTTCAGGCCGATCAGCTGGGTCAGCAGCAGCGCGACCACGCCCCAGCGCGCGGCGCGCCATTCGGGCGCATAGCGCAATGTTTGAATCACCGAGGCGAACTTCTTGCCGGCACGCGCGCGGCCGGTGACCGCGAGGTCGAACTGAGCGAGCTCCCAGGGCGTGCGCGCGGCCTGCAGCCAGCGCTGCGGCGACTGCACGATGGGCACGCGGCGCTGCAGCAGCGATTCGGCGGCCTCGGCCACGGCGGGCTCGGTGGAGATGACTGCGGTGTCCAGTGGCAGGCCGTCCGACAGCGCGAGCCCCGCGCCGGCCAGCGGCAGCGAGACCACGCCGTCGGCGTCGCACACCGTGAGCCGCGGCGCCTCGGGTTCGCCGGTGACCAGCAGCAGCGGCGGACCGTCGGCCGGCTGCGGCGTGAATTCGGGAACGATGCGCACCACGCGCCGGCCGGCCGCTTCGAGCCCGTGCACGATGGTGCGCAGCCAGATGCGATTGCAGGCCGCGACCCAAACGGGCGCGCCGGCCTTGGCGTCGGGCTCGAGCGCGAAGTGCAGGGCCTCGGGCTCGTCGAGCAGGTGTTCTTCGAGAAGGCCGTCGAGCACGGCGCGCAGCTTCGAGGCGCTGCCCATGCTGCCCTTGGGCAGCGTGATGCGGTGCCAGGAGAGCGCGGCGGAAGGAATGCCGAGCATGACCTCCGTGCTCGAGGGCAGCAGCGCCAGCAACGCCCGGCCCTGGTTGCGCAATGCAATGCCGTCGTCGCCTGCCTGGGCCCAGTCGTACTCGCCCGCGGCATCGGCCGGAGGGAGGGGGGCAATGAGCAGCAGGGGAGTCATGTGGATCTTGGAAAAGCCGGTGATTGTAGGTGCGCGTCCGACACGATGGCGCTCTGTTTTTCATAGCGTATCACGCTGATGTGACGCGCTCTGGAAGGCTTTTTGGCTACAAATAATGCATCGAAATCAGGGTTTGACCGGAGTGAGCGTTGCGCCGGCGCCGCGCGTGCGCCAGATCGTCGTCACCGTGACACCGCTTCGCTGTAGCAACGAGCGTTCCTCCACGTAGGTGCGATCGAGGCGCAGCTTGCCGTAGACCTCGAAGAACTGTGTGCCCACGCCGTGCTGGGCTGCGTTGAAGGGCGCGCTGCCGCTGGGCAGGGCGGCGTTGGCGGCGGCGATGTCCTTGAAGAAGGCGCGCGAGCGGCGGTCCACCAGCTGGCGCGCGCTGGCGATGTTGAGCGACTCCATGCTGGCGCTGATCGCCTCGGCGCTCGCGGTATTGAGGTTGAGCGTGGTCTTCACCGGCAGGATCGTCACGTAGGGCTCGAGCGCCGCGGCCGTCGAGGCCGACAGACCCAGCCACACCAGCTGCGAGACCTGCTGCGGCATGAGCGGCGCGGCGCTGGAATCGACACCGCTGCTGCTGCCGTCGGTCGCAGTGCCCGTGGCAAGCGCGGCAGCGAGACCGGTGGTCATCAGGCTGAGCTCCGACACGGGCAGGCCCAGCAGGTTGAACAGCCGCGTGAAGGTGGCGACGGCCGCCGGCACCGGCTTGCCGTTGTCGACCAGCGAAAGCACGTTGAGCTTGGACTGCGCATCGACGATGCGGCCCGAGAGAAAGGCGTCGGGCAGTCCTTCGAGGTTGTCGCTCGCCACGTTCTTCTCGGCCGAGAGGAAACTGGTGAGCCGCGCCTCTTCCAGCGGCACGGCCCAGGGCTCGCCCAGGTGGTCGGGGCCGCCGGCGCGGCCGTCTTCGCCGAGGATGAGGCGCGACCAGTCGAGCGCGCCGATCAGCACCCAGGCCGCCTGCACGCGCGCCCGCTCGGCGCCTTCGACCTCGGCCGAGCGCCATTGCTGCCACAGCGCCGCGGCGGCGAAGGTGGCCACCAGCATCACGGTCAGCATCGCGGCGAGCAGGGCGGCGCCGCGCTGGCGCGATTGCTTGCTGCCGTCGTTGGTCCTTGCGGGCGTCTGCGTCATGAGGTTTTCGGCGCTCCGACGGTCGGCTTGACCCAGTCGCGCGTGAGCGTGCCCGAGAGGCCTTCGCCGGGCGGCAGCGTGATGACGAGGCGTACGCCGTCCGGCATGGCGACGACGGGGCCCGAGGGGTTGTTGGGGTTGGGCTGGGTGACGGGCAACTGGCTGGCCGGCACCCAGCTGTTGTCGCGGAAGAAGAAGATCTGCCAGCTGTTGGCCGGCACCAGCGCCACGTCGCTGTAGCCGCCGTTCGAGCCGGCGCCGCCGTCCTGCGCCCAGGCGGCCGCCAGGTTCCAGGCCTGCTGCCATTCGCCGCGCGTGGTGAAGGGCAGCGATTGCCAGCGCCGCCAGCGCACGCCGTCGGGGCCGGACTTCAGCGTCCACGCCACCACCTGCACCGACGGCGCGGTGTCGTCGCTGCCGCGGCGCGTGAGCCGCAGCACCCGGCCGTCCCAGTCGATGGGGCGGGTCTGGGCGAGCGTGGTCACGGCGTCGAGGTCGGCTCCCCATTGCGCCAGCGTGGCCTGCAGCGTGAGCACGGCGTCGGCGCGCTGCTGGTTCTGGGTGGTGGCGCGCGACATGCTGTCGAGCCCGCGCCAGCTCACCAGCGAGAGCAGTGCCATCACCGCGATGGCGACAAGCAGCTCGATCAGCGTGAAGCCGCGCGCGATGCGAGCGCCAGGGTGTCGCTGCATCGCTCAGTACCTCCCCACCACGGTTGAGATGCGCAGGATGGGCGAGTCGGCCTGGTCGCGCACCTGCACGTCGACGCGCCGGAAGTTCGGGTTCAGCGTCGGGATGGTCGAGGTGGTCACGTTGAAAGAGATGCCGGCCTGCAGGCAGATCGACCCCGAGTCGCCCACCGCCGGCATCTGGCGCGAGAGGCGGGCCTTGGCCAGCTCGTTCTCGGCGCACAGGTCGGCCAGCACGAGATCGGACTGGCGCTGCGCATTGCGTGTGAGCGACATGGTGGCCTGCGAGCCCGCGGCCAGCGCGATCGCGACGATGCCGAGCGCGATCAGCACCTCGATCAGCGTGAAGCCGCCGATGCGGGAGCGCGAAGCAAGCGGGCGCCGCGTATTTCTCATTGAACCGCCGAGACGGTGAAGGGGCGCACCCCGTCGGTCGAGATGCGCAGGGCGCGCGCGGGCGGGCCGGCGGAATAGAGCATGACCTGCTGCGCCGCGATGATCGGGTCGGGCCCGAGCTGCAGTGCCGGAATCAGCGTGCCGTTGGCGAGCGACACCTGGGCGGTGATGCCCTCGGCGGCCCAGCCGTCGGGCAGCGAGCCGGGCAGCAGGCCGTCGAACCTGAAACTGCCTTCCACCGGCCGCCAACGCACCACGATGCCGCTGGCGCGCGACTGGGCTCGGGCCGATTCGAGCAGGGCGGCCAGGCGGTCGGCTTCTCGGTCGAGGTTGGCGGCGTTGGTGTCGCGGATGGCGAAGCTCACGGCGGCGGTGGCGATCGCGATGATGGCGATCACCACGATCAGCTCCAGCAGCGTGAAGCCGCCTGGCCGTTGGAGGCGGCGTGAATGGGGAGTGCGGAGCGGCGCGTCCGAGCCGCCGCTGCTACTGCCAGCTGCCGATGTCGGCATTCTTGCCCTCGCCGCCGCTCTGGCCGTCGGCGCCGAACGAGAGCACGTCGATCTCGCCCTTGATGCCAGGGTTCAGGTACTGGTAGGGGTGGCCCCACGGGTCGTTGGGCAGCTTCTCGACGTAGGGCTTCCAGTTGGGGGCGGCCGGACCGGTGGTCGGGCGGGTGAGCAGCGCCTGCAAGCCCTGCTCGGCGGTGGGGTAGCGCTGGTTGTCCAGGCGGTAGAGCTTGAGCGCTTGCATCAGGTTGTTGATGTCGGTCCGGGCGGCAGTCACGCGGGCGTCGTCGGCGCGCTCGATCACGTTCGGGACGATGAGTGCCGCCAGCACGCCGATGATGACCAGCACGACCATCAGCTCGATCAGCGTGAAGCCGCGTTGGGCGGTACGGGTGGCGGCACGAAGGAATTTGTTCATAGCTTGGGCAGACATGATTCGGAAGGCGCGCTGCATGATAATCCGCGGCCATGACAAGTCCTTACTCCGCCGCCCGCTGGCATGCCCCACTTGCAACGACGGGGCTTTGGGCGCTGGCGGCCGGTGCCGCGGTGTTCTGGGCGCTGCGGCTGGCGTCGCCGACCGATGCCGTCGCCGCTGCCGCGACCATGCCCCGGCCCTCGGTGGCGGCGGACTCCGACTCGGTGGCGCGTCTGCTGGGCGTGCTGCCCGAGTCCCGCACGGCGCCTGTGGCCCCGGAAGCCGCCAGCCGCTTCGCGTTGTCCGGTGTGGTGGCCGATCCTTCCAGGCAGGGAGCGGCGCTGATTTCCATCGATGGCAAGCCGCCGCGGCCGTTCCGCGTCGGCTCGACGGTCGGCGAGAGCTACGTGCTGCAGTCGGTCGGTCTGCGCTCGGCGACGATCGGATTGCGTGCCGATGGCCCGGCGGCATTCACGCTGCAGCTGCCGGTGCGTGCGCCGATCAGCGTTTCCACTCCCGCGCTGGCGGCGGCACCGATGGTGGCTGTGCCGCCCCCGGCCATGCCCTCCGTGGCGGCTCCGCCGCAGATGCATCAGCAGCAGATGCAGCCTCCTCCGCCGCCGCCGGGTGGCTCGCTGCTTCAGCAACAGCAGCAACCGGCCGCCATGGCAGCGCCACCGCAGCAGCAACAGGCGGCGGCCCAGTAATTTTCTTCAGGATTTCGGTGCGATGAAGCGAAGCCGGCCTTGCGCCGGCTTCTGCTTTTTCAGGCCTGGAGGAAGAGCCGGTAGGCCGGATTGGCGGTTTCCTCGACGTAGGGATAGCCCAGCGTCTTGAGGAAGGCGTCGAACTCGGCGGATTCGCCGGCCGGCACCTGCAGGCCGACGAGGATGCGGCCGTAGTCCGCGCCTTGGTTGCGGTAGTGGAACAGGCTGATGTTCCAGCTCGGCTGCATCAGGCTCAGGAACTTGAGCAGAGCGCCCGGCCGCTCGGGGAACACAAAGCGCAGCAGGCGCTCGTCGTGCGCAAGGCCGGTGCGTCCACCCACCAGATGCCGCAGATGCTCCTTGGCGAGTTCGTCGTGCGTGAGGTCGAGCGCGTCGAATCCGTGCGCGGCGAAGGTCCGTGCGATGACGGCCGATTCGCCCCGCGTCGAGGTCGTGAGGCCGACGAACACATGCGCTTTGGCTGCATCGCTTATGCGGTAGTTGAACTCCGTCACGTTGCGCAGCGCGCCGCCGCCGGTGCCCGGAGCTTCCGAATCGCTGGCGGGCATCTCCCCGATCAGTTCGCAGAAGCGGCGGAAGCTGCCGCGCTCTTCGGGCATGGTGACGGCAAACAGGGCTTCACGTTCTTCGCCGACCTCGGCGCGTTCGGCGACGAAACGCAGCCGGTCGAAGTTCATGTTCGCGCCGCACAGGATCGCCGCATAGGTTTCTCCATGGCGGCCATGCTGCGCGACGTATTCCTTGATGGCAGCGACCGCCAGCGCACCCGCCGGTTCGACGATGCTGCGCGTGTCCACGAAGATGTCCTTGATGGCGGCGCACACGGCATCGGTGTCGACGGCGATGTAGTCGTCGACCAGGTCGCTGGCGACGCGGAAGGTTTCCTCGCCGACGAGCTTGACGGCCGTGCCGTCCGAAAACAGGCCGACATCGGGAAGGTTCACGCGCTGGTGGGCCGCGACCGATTGCATCATCGCGTCGGAGTCGTTCATCTGCACGCCGATCACCTTGATCTCGGGGCGCACCGCCTTGATGTAGTTGGCCACGCCGGAGATCAGGCCGCCGCCGCCGATCGCAACGAACACCGCATCCAGCGGGCCCTGGTGCTGTCGCAGTATTTCCATGGCGATGGTGCCCTGGCCCGCGATGACGTCCGGGTCGTCGAAGGGATGCACGAAGGTCAGGTTTTGCTTTGTCTGCAAATCGAGTGCGTGCAGATAAGCATCCGAATAGCTGTCGCCATGCAGCACGATTTCTCCGCCGAAACCGCGCACCGCATCGATTTTGAGTTTCGGAGTGGTCACCGGCATCACGATCACCGCACGCGTGCCGAGCTTGCGGGCACCCAATGCAACGCCTTGTGCGTGATTGCCGGCCGATGCGCAAATCACGCCGCTTGCCAATTGGGCTGCACTCAGATGAGCCATCTTGTTATAGGCGCCGCGCAGCTTGAAGCTGAAAACCGGTTGCTGGTCTTCGCGCTTCAATAGAACTGTGTTGCCGAGTCGCTCGCTCAGCGCGCGCGCTTTCTCCAGCGCGGACTCGACAGCAACGTCGTAGACCCGGGCATTGAGAATTTTTCTGAGATAGTCGGCGGGCGTCAGTGTTGTTTTAAGAGGTGCGTCTTGCACGATTTTTTCCAAGGGAGTTTTCATTTGCTAACTGCCGATGATAAGAGGCATCGAGATTGCATGCGAGATATGGCATGGACACAAATGTCATAAACCTCCTCCACAAGGCACCAGCTGCAAATGATTCGGGATTTTTTGGACGCACCTATCCCGCGATCCATATGGCCGCCGATCAAATTACAAATGAGCAAAATCTGTTATCAATTTCTGTCAGCGACCTTTCGAAGAGGCTGATGCAGGCGGAAGCCGCGCGCGTTCAGAGAAAGGAAATCGGGCGTGCCACGTGGCAAGTGATGGGCAACAGATTGCGTGCGCACATCGTTCCGTTGCTGGGTGATGTGCCGGCGCAGTCGTTTGCAACGGCTGACGCGCAACGCCTGATCGATCACCTCGGCGAACAGGGTTTCACCAGCACGACCATTGCCCAGTACCTGGTGCTGCTGCGCAAGGTCGTGATGCATGGCGTCCACATCGGCGCGCTTCGCGATGCGCCTGCATTCCCGAAGGTCAAGGTGCGCAGCCAGCCGCGTGGCAGCTTCAGCGTTGCGGAGTACCGCGCGATCATCAGGACTGCGCGCAGCTTGCGCGGGCACTCGCACCCGGTGCTCGATCAACTGGCGGCGGGAGAGCGTTTCTGGATAGCGCGCGAACTGCTCGTGATGCCGGACGAACTGCCTTGGCTGGTCCGCTGGATGGTGAACACCTTCGTGCGTCCGAGCGACATCAAGTTCATGAAGCACAAGCACATCGAAGTCGTGCGCGGCAAGCACGTCTATCTGCGGATGAGCCTGCCGGAGACCAAGCGGCACAGCCAGCCCATCGTGAGCCTGTGCCCCGCCGTGCGGGTTTACGAATGCCTGATCGCCTATCGAGCGGAGCGTGGATATGGTGGCGCGGAAGACTACGTCTTCATGCCGCAACTGAAGAACCGCGAGCACGCCCTGGCGGTGCTCAACTTCTTCTTCCACTGGGTGCTCGAAAAGGCGGGGCTCGAGAAGGGGCCGCTGGGCCAGTCGAGGACCTTGTACTGCCTGCGCCATACCGCCATCACGTTGCGGCTTCTGTACGGGCAAGGAATCGACATGCTGACCTTGGCGCGCAACGCGCGCACGAGCGTCAATATGGTCGAGCGTTTCTACGCCTCGGTATTGAGCGGAGAAATGAATGTGGGGTTGCTGCAGAGCCGGCGTAGCCGGGCAACCTGAAACGGGACGGGGGACACGACAAAAAGCCGCCCGGCGCGAGCCGGGCGACTTGAGGCTTGGTTGCCGCTTCGAACTGGCAGGAGCCAGCATCGGGGTCAGGCAAAGAACTTGAAAGTTCGACGGTCAGAACGCGTGGCGAATGCCGAAGTCGTAGCCCGTCGACGTCTTCGGCTTGAACACGTTTTCGGAGGCCTGGTAGAAGCCAGGGCCGCCTACCGTCAGCGATGCGCCGTTCTTGTTGCTGACACGAGCGATGGTCGCGTACAGAGCCGTTCGCTTCGACAGGTTGTGCACGTAGCCCAGCGCGAGCTTGTTCGCCTTCGGATCGCGATTGTTCAAGCCGAACGGATTGAACGGCTGGTTGTAGTCGTACTTGACGGCCGAATAAGACGCACGGATGAGTCCTGCGCCGACGGGGACGGTCACACCGAGCAGGTAGCCGTTCAGATCCACGTCGGGGCGGGCTCCGATGATGGGTGTGATTGCATAGTCGCGCGAATTCTTGGCACGCGACAGTTCGCCGAACAGCTTGACAGGACCGAAGTCGTAGGAAGCACCCAGGTTGAACGTCTTCACGTAGTCCGTGGTACCTGCGTAGTACTGATCGGCGACCGTGCTGCTGCCGTATGCCACTGCGACGTCCAGCGGGCCATTCGCATAGCCGAAGCGACCACCGACGTAGCGCCCGGCGCGGCTCTTGGAGGTGCTGCTGTCCTTGGGTGTGAACCCGCCGTTGCTGTACTTGTCGTTCTCGTGGAAAGCGTACATCACCTGGCCATAGAAGCCGCCCAGGTTGGGCGGCAGGAAGTAGCCGATGGAGTTGCTGGCACGGGCATAGTTCTGGTTGCCCCCGAAGCCGCCGGTGTCCTTGGCGCCATAGGTCTCTGCGTTGTAGCCGTTGGCCGTGAATATCAGGTTGGCGCCCACACCGCTGGTGCCGAAGGGGTCGAAGACGGTGTCGTTCCAGAAAGTCGGGGTGTAGTCCCGACCGATGCGCAGTTCACCAAACCCGCCCGACAGGCTCACGGTCGAGCGACGAGCAAACGTCGAAATGCCGGTAGCGCCGTCGTCAGCAGTGATGGGAGCTTCGAGCCAGAAGCTGGCGGCCAGACCGCCGCCCAGATCTTCAGTGCCGCGGAAGCCAAGGCGGCTCGAGTTGTACCCAGAATTGAACACCCCCGTACGGCTGACCTTGACGCTGCCCCGGTTCGTGTAAGTGGCTGCCCCGAAGCTGTTGGGCAGAACGGTAGGCTTCAGATCACGCGAACTCGACGAGTAGCCGCTGATCGACGCGTCGACCACACCAAACAGCGTGACGGACGACTGAGCCGAGGCAACACCGGCAACAGCCAGGGCAGCCAGAGCAACTGCCCTTTTCGAGTGAAAGCTAGAGTGGTGACAGGGCGGACGAGGCCGTTCGGGCAAGAAAAAAGCCCCGAGCTTTGCAGCTCGGGGCTAAATCCACCAATTGGAAGGGTGGAGGAGACAACTGGGTGCGCATACGTTTGCGCAATGAAATAAAGTATATCGACTGTTTGTTGCGTTGCAACAAGCGAGTGATGCTTTTCCCACACACAAATGGATGTTGGCGTGCATTTTGCCCTGCATCCCAGACCTGGAAACCCGAAAACCATGGAATGCACAGTAAGTTGGACCGGCGATGCCGGCACGCGATCGGCCATGGGCTTCGTTGCCGAGACGGGCAGCGGCCACGTCCTGATGATGGACGGCGCCCCCGATGCCGCGAAGCCTGAGAATGGCGGCCAGAACCTGGCGGCGCGGCCGATGGAGACCGTTCTGGCCGGTACCGGTGGGTGCACCGCCTATGACGTGGTGCTGATCCTGAAGCGTGGACGGCACCGTGTCGAACGCTGCAGCGTCAAGCTGACCAGCGAGCGAGCCGAGAAAGATCCCAAGGTCTTCACCAAGATCCATATGCATTTCACCGTGGCGGGCAAGGGAATCCCGGCCTCCGCCGTGGAACGCGCGATTGCCCTGAGCCACGACACCTATTGCTCCGCCAGCATCATGCTGGCGAAGACGGCCGAGATCACCACCAGTTTCGACCTGATCGAAACCTGAGCCGCTCAGCCTAGATGCGGTGTGCCAGCGTGGTCATCACGCGGGAGGCGGCACGCATCATCGCCTTGGCTGGCGCCGGCAACTCCGCCGCGCCGGCGTCGACGGCCTGCGACGCATGGCGGGCTTCGTCGACTTTCATCTGCTCGACCACTGCCCTCGAGGCGCTGTCTCCAGATGGCAGGCGGTCGAGGTGGCTGTCCAGGTGGGCCTCCACCTGGCGTTCGGTTTCGGCGACGAATCCCAGGCTCAGCGGATCTCCCAGTCGGCCCGCGACCAGGCCGAGGCCGAAAGCACCCGCATACCAGAGCGGGTTCAGGATCGATGGGCGGGCGCCCAGTTCATCCAGCCGTTGCCGGGTCCATGCCAGGTGGTCGGTTTCTTCGTGCGCCGCCTCGATGAAGCGAGCGCGCAGCGCCGGATCGCGTGCCACAGCCGCCTGGGCCGTGTAAAGCGCCTGGGCGCAGACTTCGCCGACGTGGTTCACGCGCATCAGGGCCCCGGCTTCCCGACGCTCTGCTTCGCTCAATTCGCCCGTCGCCTGGGAGGGTGCTGGAATCGCCCGGGTAGCGTGGGGGCGGGCAAAAAGCGTGCGCAACGCCGAATCTGCCGCGGTCAGAACTGAGTCGATCATGAGCGTCATGGGGCTATTTGAACGCACATGGGAAATGCCCCGCCACCGGTGCACGATTTTTCACAATATGGTGTATCTCGGGGCATAAGTCCTTTGTTGCAGGCGTGCAACGAAACGCGCGGGCCATCCAAGATTTCGGGCGATTTGTTTTGCCCTGCCGCAGCGGCTCTGGTGCAATAGCATCAACTTCCCAAAAGGAGGTTGGCCCGGGGTCCGGTGGGAGCACAAAAGTGCCAGTCACGGTGAGCCCTTCGCACCGGAGCCCTATGTTTAACCTTGGAGAAACTTGCAATGAAAAAATCTCTAGTTGCTCTGGCTGCCCTGGCTGTTGCCGGTGTTGCCTCGGCTCAGTCGTCCGTCACGCTGTTTGGTGTGGTCGACGCGTCGATCAGCGGCTACTCGAACACCGCGCGCGACAACCGCGCGACCGTTTTCCCCAACGCTTTCGGCATTCCCGTCTACCTGAACCAAGGTTCGGTCAAGACCAGCCGTCGTGAACTGGCTAACTCGGCTTACAACTCCAGCCGTCTGGGCTTCCGTGGTACGGAAGACCTGGGTGGTGGCCTGGCAGCCAGCTTCTGGCTCGAAGCCCCGATCAACAACGACGACGGCAGCCAAGGCGTTGCAACGTTCGCTCGTCGTTCGACCGTCAGCCTGTCGGGCGGTTTCGGTGAAATCCGTCTGGGCCGTGACTACACCCCGACGTTCTGGAACGACACCGTGTTCGACCCGTTCGGCACCAACGGCGTTGGTACGAACCTGATCTCGACGGCTAACAACGGCTTCGGCGGCTTCGGTACCCCCGCAGCTACCGTTGGTTCGTTCGCCAACGTCGGTTCGAGCAACTACGTTCGCGCCAGCAACACCGTCGGCTACTTCCTGCCGCCGAACCTGGGCGGCTTCTATGGCCAGTTCCAGTACGGCTTCGCCGAGAAGACCAAGTACAACTCGGGCATCTTCACGCCTGACGTTGCTAACAGCCAGCGCCAAGGCCGTTACATCGGCGGCCGCTTCGGCTACGCAAACGGTCCTCTGGACGTTGCACTGGCTTACGGCAGCAGCACGGTTGGCGACAACTACTACGCTGGCACGACCACCAAGGTCAACACCCTGAACCTGGGCGCTTCGTATGACTTCGGTCCCGTGAAGCTGTTCGGTGAACTGTCGAAGGCCAAGAACAAGATCGACTACGAAGTGACGCCTCTCCTGGGCGGCCGTCCCGACATCGATCTGACCGGCTACCTGCTCGGCGTGACCGTGCCGGTCGGCGCTGGCCTGATCCGCGCTTCGTGGTCGCACGTCAAGTACGACACGAACACGCCTGCGACCCTGTTCGCTGTGAACACGCCTGATCCCAAGGCCAACAAGATCGCTCTGGGCTACGTGCACAACCTGTCGAAGCGCACGGCTCTGTACGCAACGATCGCTCGCGTCAGCAACAAGAACGGTGCTGGCCTGACGGTTGGCGGCCCGGCCTTCTACAACAACGCAGCTGGCGCCTTCACCCCGAAGAGCTCCACCGGCTACGACTTCGGTATCCGTCACGCTTTCTAATCTGACGCTGGCGCAAGCCAGCTTCGGTTAAAAAGTCAAAAAGCCACTCGGCGCAAGCCGAGTGGCTTTTTTTCGTCCGCCCTCGGCGTGAAGCCTCGGGGAAATCACGATGCGCACCCCCGGGGAACCACCGTGCGGGCACGCACCTTGCACTGCTAGCATGCCCGTTCACTTTGCTTGCTGAATGATCGCCTTTGTACTGCGCCGCCTGATCCAGGCCGTGATCGTGATGATCGCGGTCGCGTTCATCGCCTTCCTTCTTTTTCAATACGTCGGCGACCCTGTCGTGTTCCTTCTGGGCCAGGACGCCAAGCCCGAGCAGATCCGCGAGCTGCGCGCCGCATTGGGGCTAGACCAACCCTTCTTCGTGCAGTTCTGGCACTTTCTCGTGAATGCGGCGCAGGGCGAGTTCGGCCTGAGCCTGCGCCAGGGCGCGAAGGTGTCGCGCCTGATCGGCGAGCGCTTCCCGGCCACGCTCGAGCTTGCGCTCGTGGCGGCGGTGCTGGCGCTCTTCATCGGCATCCCGATGGGCGTGTACACCGCGCTGCGCCGCGGCACCTTCATGAGCCAGGTGTTCATGACCGTCTCGCTGCTCGGCGTGTCGCTGCCCACCTTCCTCATCGGCATCCTGCTGATCCTGGTCTTCGCTGTCACGCTGGGCTGGTTCCCGAGCTTCGGCCGCGGCGAGACAGTGAAGTTCGGCTGGTGGACCAGCGGGCTCTTCAGCGCCGATGGCTGGCAGCACATCGTGCTGCCGGCGGCGACGCTGGCGATCTTCCAGCTCACGCTGATCATGCGGCTGGTGCGCGCCGAGATGCTGGAGGTGCTGCGCACCGACTACATCAAGTTCGCGCGCGCACGCGGCCTGTCGAACCGCGCCATCCATTTCGGCCACGCGCTCAAGAACACGCTGGTGCCCGTGATGACCATCACCGGCCTGCAGCTCGGCGGCCTCATCGCCTTCGCGATCATCACTGAGTCGGTGTTCCAGTGGCCCGGCATGGGCCTGCTCTTCATCCAGGCCGTGACCTTCGCCGACATCCCGGTGATGGCCGCCTACCTGTGCCTCATCGCCCTGATCTTCGTGGTGATCAACCTCGTGGTCGACATGCTGTATTTCGTGGTCGATCCGCGCCTGCGCGTGGGCAAGGCGGGAGGACACTGACATGGCCGCAGCAGCCACGCCCATGGTTCCGCGCCTGAAGGCCTCCGGCCGTGCCTTCGCGCACATCGCGAACTTCTACCCCGAGATCGAGGCTTTCCGCCGCGACCTCCATGCCCACCCCGAACTCGGTTTCGAAGAGGTCTACACCTCCGGGCGCGTGCGCGAAGCGCTACGCGCCAGCGGCGTCGACGAGATCCACGAGGGCATCGGCAAGACCGGCGTGGTCGGCGTGATCCGCGGCCGCTCGACGGCCAGCGGCCGCATGATCGGCCTGCGCGCCGACATGGACGCGCTGCCGATGCGCGAGGACAACGACTTCGGCTGGCGCTCCGCCTGCGACGGCCTGATGCACGGCTGCGGCCACGACGGCCACACCGCAATGCTGGTCGGCGCCGCGCGCTACCTCGCCGAGACGCGCGACTTCGACGGCACCGCGGTGCTGATCTTCCAGCCCGGCGAGGAAGGCTTCGCCGGCGCGCGCGTGATGATCGAGGACGGCCTGTTCGACCGCTTCCCGGTCGACGCCGTCTACGCCATGCACAACTGGCCCGCGATGCCGGCCGGCACCGTCGGCATCAACCGCGGCGCGATGATGGCTGCGGCCGACCGCATCACCATCGAGATCAAGGGCAAGGGCGGCCACGGCGCGCACGCCTACCAGACCATCGACCCGGTGATCGTCGCGGCGCATATCATCACCGCGGCGCAAACGATCGTGTCGCGCAACGTGCGCCCGATCGACGCGGCCGTCATCAGCATCTGCGCGATGCAGGCCGGCGACCTCGGCGCGATGAGCGTGGTGCCCGGCGAGGCCACGCTGGTCGGCACCGTGCGCACCTTCAGCTCGCGCGTGCAGGCACAGGTCGAGCAGCGCCTGAACGAGCTGTGCGCGGCCATCGCCTCCGGCTTCGGCGCCACCGCCAGCGTCAGGTACGAGCGCATCTACCCGGCCACCATCAACACCTCGCCGGAGGCGATGTTCGCCGCCGACGTGGCCGAGTCGCTGGTCGGCGCGCGCAATGTCGAGCGCAGCATGGAGCCCAGCATGGGCGCCGAGGACTTCTCCTTCATGCTGCAGAAGAAGGCCGGCGCCTATCTGCGCATCGGCCAGGACGTGCGCGACGGCGCCTACCTCCACAACAGCCGCTACGACTTCAATGACGAGATCCTGCCGCTCGGCGCCGCGCTGCATGCCGGCCTGATCGAGCAGGGCATGCCGCTCGCCGCTACCCGCGGCGCGCAGCCAGGGAAAGCAGCCGCCACCGCGGCGACGTGATTTGTTCGATTCCAACCCGAGGAGTGTTCCCATGAGTTTCATCAAGAAGAATGTGGCCGCAGCCGCCGTTTTGTGCGCCTTGAGCGCCGTCAGCATGGTCGCCGGCGCGCAGACCATCCGCATCGCGAACCAGGGGGATGCGCTATCGCTGGACCCGCACTCGCTGAACGAATCGCTGCAGCTGAGCGTCACCGCCAACGTCTATGAAACCCTCGTGGGTCGCAACAAGGACCTGACCCTTGCCCCGCTGCTGGCCACCAGCTGGAAGCAGACCTCGCCCAACGTCTGGCGCTTCGAACTGCGCAAGGGCGTTGTCTTCCACGACGGCACGCCGTTCACCGCCGATGACGTGGTCTTCAGCTTCGCGCGCGCCCAGGGCGACGGCTCCGACATGCGCGCCACGCTCAGCGACATCAAGGCGGTGCGCAAGGTCGGCGACCTCGCCGTCGAGATCGAGACCAACGGTCCCTTCCCCATCCTGCCCGACGTGATCTCGCTGACGATGATCATGAGCAAGAAATGGTGCGAGGAGAACCAGGCCACCAAGCCGGTCGACCGCCGCAAGGGCATCGAGAACACGGCTTCGTTCAAGGCCAACGGCACCGGCCCGTTCCGCGTGCGCGAGCGCCAGCCGAACGTGCGTACCGTGTTCACGCGCAACGGCACCTACTGGGGCAAGATCGAAGGCAACGCGCAGGAGATCGTCTTCACGCCCATCGCCAACCCCGCTACCCGCGTGGCCGCGCTGGTCTCCGGCGAAGTCGACGTGATGGAGCCGGTGCCGGTGCAGGACATCGCCCGCATCAACGCCGCGCCCAACGCCCGCGTGATCACCGGCCCCGAGCTGCGCACCATCTTCCTGGGCATGGACCAGAAGCGCGACGAGCTGCAGTACTCGAACATCAAGGGCAAGAACCCGTTCAAGGACAAGCGCGTCCGCCAGGCCTTCTACCAGGCCATCGACATCGCCGGCATCCAGCGCACCGTGATGCGCGGCGCCTCGCGCCCGACCGCGCTGCTGGTGGGCCCCGGCATCAACGGCTGGAGCGCCGAGCAGGACAAGCGCCTGCCCTACGACGTCGATGCCGCCAAGAAGCTGCTGACCGAAGCCGGCTACCCCAACGGCTTCGAGGTGTCGCTGAACTGCCCGAACGACCGCTACGTCAACGACGGTCAGGTCTGCCAGAGCGTGGCCTCCAACCTGGCGAAGATCGGCGTCAAGGTCAACCTGGTCGCCGAGACCAAGGGCACCTACTTCCCGAAGGTGCTGCGCCGCGACACCAGCTTCTACATGCTGGGCTGGACCCCGACCACCTACGACGCGCACAACGCGCTGAGTTCGCTCACCGCCTGCCCCGACGACAAGGGCACCGGCCAGTTCAACCTGGGCGCCTACTGCAACCCCAAGCTCGACGAGCTGACCAAGAAGATCCAGTCGGAAACCGACAAGGCCAAGCGCAACGAGATGATCAAGGAGGCCTTCAAGATCCATGCCGACGACGTGGGCCACCTGCCGCTGCACCAGCAGTCGCTGGCCTGGGGCGTGAGCAAGAAGGTCGAGTTGGTGCAGCTGGCCGACAACTTCATGTACTTCAAGTGGATGAGCATCAAGCCCTGATGCCGCCGGCCGCCGGCTGATCGATCGAACAAGGCGGCCTGTCCATGGGCCCGCTTCCTGCGGGCCCATTCCTTTTTGCTTCACGATGAAAATTAACCCCCACGCTTCCCTTGCTGCGCAAGGTCCGCTGCCCCCCGAGGGGGCCGCTTTTCATCTTGGGGCGGCCCGGCGATGAAGAAGACACTCGCTCGTTGGCTCGACAGCGATGTCGGCTACAGCTTCCGCACATCGCCCGTGGCCATGGCCGCGGCGCTGATCGCGCTGGTCTGCGTGTTCTGCGCGGTGTTCGCCGGCTGGGTCTCGCCTCACAACCCCTTCGACCTCGCCACCCTCGAGCTGGGCGACGCGCGGCTACCGCCCGCATGGAGCGCCGAAGGCTCTTCCAAATACCTGCTGGGCACAGATGACCAGGGCCGCGACATCCTCTCGGCCGTGATCTACGGTGCGCGCATCTCGCTGATCGTCGGCCTCGTGTCGGTGGTGCTGTCGGTGGCCGTCGGCGTGGTGCTGGGCCTGCTCGCCGGCTTCTTCGGCGGCTGGCTCGATTCCTTCCTCATGCGCGTGTGCGACGTGATGCTGTCGTTCCCGCCGATCCTGGTCGCGCTGCTGATCGCTGGCGTCGGGCGCGCGCTCTTTCCGGGGGCGCACGAGTCGCTCGCCTTCGGCGTGCTGATCATCTCCATCTCGCTGACCGGCTGGGTGCAATACGCGCGCACGGTGCGCGGCTCCACGCTGGTGGAGCGCAACAAGGAATACGTGCAGGCCGCGCGCGTGACCGGCGTGGCGCCGCTGCGCATCATGTTGCGCCATGTGCTGCCCAACGTGCTGGGGCCGGTGACGGTGCTCGCCACGATCCAGGTGGCGACGGCGATCATCACCGAGGCCACGCTGTCCTTCCTGGGCGTGGGCGTGCCGCCGACCTCGCCCTCGCTGGGCACGCTCATCAGCATCGGCAACCAGTACCTGTTCTCGGGCGAGTGGTGGATCACGGTGTTTCCGGGCCTGATGCTGGTGCTGATCGCGCTCAGCGTGAACCTGCTGGGCGACTGGCTGCGCGACGCGCTCAACCCCAGGCTCAGATGATCACCCCCAGTCTTCGCGCACTTCGTGTCGCTTCGCCAACCCCCTTGCAGGGGGCAACACCTGCGGCCCGGCAAAGCCGGTTCCGCGGTGTTCCTGATATGTCACCCCGTGGAGTTCGGTGGAAGGTAGCGCCATGAGCCTGTTGCAAGTCAAAGACCTCGTCGTCGAATTCCCCCATCGCCGCGGCACGCTGCGCGCGCTGGACCGCATTTCCTTCGACATCGCGCCCGGTGAAATCCTGGGCGTGGTGGGCGAATCGGGCGCCGGCAAGTCGCTCACGGGCGCTGCCATCATCGGCCTGCTGGAGCCGCCGGGCCGCGTGGCCGGCGGCGAGATCGTGCTGGAGGGCCAGCGCATCGACAACCTCGGCTTCGAGGCGATGCGGCCCATTCGCGGCCGAAAGATCGGCGCGATCTTCCAGGACCCGCTGACCTCGCTGAACCCGCTCTATACCGTGGGCCGCCAGCTGGTGGAAACCATCCGCGCGCACCTGCCGGTGACCGAGGCCGAGGCACGCAAGCGCGCCATCGGCCTGCTGCAGGACACCGGCATTCCGGCCGCCGAGCAGCGCATCGACCACTTCCCGCACCAGTTCTCCGGCGGCATGCGCCAGCGCGTGGTGATCGCGCTCGCGCTCGCGGCCGAGCCCAAGCTCATCGTGGCCGACGAGCCGACCACCGCGCTCGACGTGTCGATCCAGGCGCAGATCATCCAACTGCTCAAGCAGGTCTGCAAGGAACGTGGCGCGGCGGTGATGCTGATCACGCACGACATGGGCGTGATCGCCGAGACCTGCGATCGCGTGGCCGTGATGTATGCCGGGCGGATCGCCGAGATCGGTCCGGTGCACGAAGTCATCCACCAGCCCGCGCACCCCTACACCTCGGGCCTGATGGGCTCGATTCCCGACATGACCAGCGACCGCGAGCGCCTCAACCAGATCGACGGCGCGATGCCGCGGCTCAATGCCATCCCGGCCGGCTGCGCCTACAACCCGCGCTGCCCGCGCACCTTCGCGCGCTGCCTGGTGGAGCGGCCCGAGCTCATGCATGCCGGCGCCACTCGCGCCGCCTGCTGGCTGCACGACGCCGCCGATCCGCATGCAGGCCAGGCCGAGATCGCCGCGAGGCACCACGACGCGATGGCGGCCGGCGAACGCGCCACGCCCGAAGCGGCCGAGACCATCGTGGAGGTAACCAGATGAGCGCTGCCGTGAACGAGCCGCTCGTCGTCGCCCACGACCTCGCGCGCACCTTCGACGTCTCGCCGCCCTGGCTCAACCGCGTGCTCGAACGCAAGCCACGCGTGCTGCTGCACGCGGTGGACGGCGTGAGCTTTTCCATCGAGCGCGGCAAGACGCTGGCGCTGGTGGGCGAATCGGGCTGCGGCAAGAGCACCGTGGCGCGCCTGCTGGTCGGCCTCTACGCGCCCACGCGCGGCGGCCTGAAGTTCGACGGGCAGGACGCGCACGCCGCCTTCAAGACCGCCGAAGGCCGCAAGCTGCGCCGCCGCATCCAGATGATTTTCCAGGACCCCTACGCGAGCCTCAATCCGCGCTGGATCGTGGAAGACATCATCGGCGAGCCGCTGCGCGAGCACGACATCCTCAGCGACAAGGCCGCGCTGCGCGAGCGCGTGGGCGAGCTGCTGAAGTCGGTCGGCCTCTCGCCGCTGGACATGAGCAAGTACCCGCACCAGTTCTCGGGCGGCCAGCGCCAGCGCATCTCCATCGCGCGCGCGCTCGCCACGCAGCCCGAGTTCCTGGTGTGCGACGAGCCCACCTCCGCGCTCGACGTGAGCGTGCAGGCGCAGGTGCTCAACATCATGAAGGACCTGCAGCGCGAGCAGGGCCTGACCTACCTCTTCATCTCGCACAACCTCGCCGTGGTGCGCCACGTGGCCGACCAGGTGGGCGTGATGTACCTGGGCCGGCTGGTCGAGGTGGCGGACAAGCAGGACCTGTTCTCGGCACCGCGCCATCCGTACACGCGCATGCTGCTGGACGCCATCCCGCAGATGAAGCAGACCGGCCGCGCCCGCACCCCGGTGCAGGGCGAGGTCCCGAACCCGCTGAACCCGCCCGCGGGCTGTGCCTTTCATCCGCGCTGCCCGTATGCGAATGCGCGCTGCTCGGCGGAGCGGCCGAAGCTCTCGAGCATCGGGGGCGTGCAGGTGGCCTGCCACGCGGTGGAAGAAGGGCGCATCTAGCGGCCGCCTTTTCGGCTTGCGGAAAAGTGTGCGTAAACGCACGGCGTTGCACCGCGAACCGCCGCAGAGTCGGGTGATGCCCATGACCACGACCCTCGCTACCTCCGACCTCGGCCGCCGCGGCTTTCTGATGGGCACCGCGCTCGGTGCGACTGCGGTGCTGGCTTCGCTGGCCTGCAGCGTGCAGGCCGCGGGCACGGCCGGGCGCCGCATGCCGGTGATCTTCATCGGCCACGGCTCGCCGATGAACGCCATCACCGACAACGCCTTCACGCGCCGGCTGGCGGCGTGGGGCAGGGAGCTGCCGCGGCCGTCGGCGATCCTCAGCGTGTCGGCGCACTGGCTCAGCCGGGGCGCCACCGGCGTCGGCATCCAGGAGCGGCCGAAGACGATCCACGACTTCGGTGGTTTTCCCCAGGCACTGTTCGACATCGAGTACCCCGCACCAGGTCATCCAGGGCTCGCCCGCGAGACCGTCGGGGTGGTGAAGCAGGCGCCGGTCATCGCCACCGACCAGTGGGGCCTGGACCACGGCACGTGGACGGTGCTGAAGTACCTCTACCCCAAGGCCGACATCCCGGTGTTCCAGCTCAGCATCGACTACGACAAGCCGGCCGCATTCCACTATGCGGTCGGGCGCGACCTGGCCGCGTTGCGCGACAAGGGCGTGCTGGTGATGGGCAGCGGCAACGTGGTTCACAACCTGCGCGCCACCGACCGTGGCACGCCGGACGGCCTGCGCGCGAGCCGGCCGTGGGCGCAGTCTTTCGACGATGCGGTGAAGTCGGCGCTCGCGGGCCGGGACGACGGGGCGCTGGTCGACTACGCGAAGCTGGAAGGCGCATCGACCGCGGTGGCGACGCCCGATCACTACTACCCGTTCCTCTACGCGCTGGGCGCCGCCGGAAGCAGCGAGCGCGCGAAGACGGTCTACGAGGGGTTCCAGTCGGGCACGCTCAGCATGCGTTGCCTGCAGTTCGGCTGAGCGGGCCCGGGGCGGCCAGGGCTTACTGCTCCTCGCCCCACGAGAAGCCGTCGCGCGCGATCATCGCGCTCGATGCGCTCGGGCCCCAGGTGCCGGCCGCATAGGGACGCGGGCCGCCGTCCGACTCCCAGCTGTCGAGCAGCGGCTCGACCCAGCGCCATGCTTCTTCCTGCTCGTCGCTGCGCACGAACAGGTTCAGCCGGCCGTCGATCACGTCCAGCAGCAGGCGCTCGTAGGCGCCCACGCGCTCGGAGCCGAAGCGCTTGTCGAAGTCGAGGTCGAGCTGCACGGGCGCCAACTGGGCGGCCGTGCTCTGGTTGCCGTTGGTGCGCTGGCGGTTGTCCTGGGCCTGCGCGAGCATGTGCAGCTCCAGCCCGTCCTTGGGCTGCAGGTTGATCACCAGCTTGTTGACGTTGCCGGCCGGCGCGCGGTAGATGGCGTGCGGCGTGGGCCTGAAGTTGACCTCGATGCGCGCGTCGCGCGAGGCCAGGCGCTTGCCGGTACGGATGTAGAAGGGCACGCCGGCCCAGCGCCAGTTGGCGATCTCGGTGCGCAGCGCCACGAAGGTCTCGGTGCGGCTGTCGGGGCTCACGCCCGGCTCGTCGCGGTAGCCCTGCACCCGCTCGCCGTAGGCAGTGCCGGCCGTGTACTGGCCGCGCACCGTGTGCAGGCCCAGGGTTTCGGGTGTCCAGGGCTTGAGTGCGCGCAGAACCTTGAGTTTTTCGTCGCGGATGGCGTCGGCGTGCGAGTTGATCGGCGGCTCCATGCCGATCGCGCACAGCAGCTGCAGTGCGTGGTTCTGCACCATGTCGCGCAGCGCGCCGGTCTGGTCGTAGAAGGCGCCGCGCTTTTCCACGCCCAGGTCTTCGGCGATGGTGATCTGGATGTTGGCGATGTGCTCGCGGCGCCAGATGGGCTCGAACAGCGCATTGCCGAAGCGCATCGCGAACAGGTTCTGCACCGAGGGCTTGCCGAGGTAGTGGTCGATGCGAAAGACCTGCTTCTCCTCGAGCACCTTGCCCACGGCGGAGTTGATGGCGCGGTTGGACGCCAGGTCGTGGCCCAGCGGCTTCTCCAGCACGATGCGGGTGCGCGGGCCGTTCAGGCCGGCCGCGGCGATCTGCTCGACCACCTGGGTGAAGAGCGCCGGGGCGGTGGCCACGTACATCACGACCGTCTTGGCGTCGCGCTGCTTGAGCAGGTCGGCCAGGCGGGCGTAGTCGTCGGGCTTGGAGAGGTCCATGCGCAGGTAGTGCAGCATGGAGGCGAACTTCTTGAACTCCTCGGGCGAGGGCCGCTTGGCGCCTTCGACGGCGCTGAAGCGCGACTGGATCAGGTCCCGGTACTGGTCGTCCGACAGGTCGTCCCGCGCCACGCCGACGATGCGCCCGTCGGGTGGCAGGCTGCCGTGGCGGAATGCCTGGAACAGCGCGGGCATGAGCTTGCGCCACGCGAGATCGCCAGTACCGCCGAACAGAACGAGATCGAAGCTCATGAGAAAACTTTCCTTCCTTGTCTGAATGCCTGGCCAGGCCGCCCTGGTCGCGACTCCTCGTCGCAAAGGCGACTGCGCCACCCGCGATGGTACTTGTACGGATTCGCGAAGCCTGTACTAAAGCTACGCTGCCCGATGGCCGCGAGGCCTTTTTTTATTGCTCAGAGGAAGAGAGACCAGATGAACAAGAACAAGTTTCTTGCCGCGGCAGCGCTGTTGGGCCTGTCGGCCACGGCTTCGGCCCAGACCGTCAACGTGATCTGCTCGGTGCAGGCCGAATGGTGCAGCGTGATCTCGACGGTCTACGCCCGCACCACGGGCGTGCGCATCAACATGGCGCTCAAGGGTTCGGGCGAGGCCCTGGCCCAGCTGATCGCCGAGAAGGACAACCCCAAGACCGACGTCTGGTTCGGCGGCACCGGCGATCCGCACCTGCAGGCGGCCGAGCAGGGGCTCACGCTCGAATACAAGTCGCCCACGCTGCCGCAGCTGCACCCGTGGGCGCAGCAGCAGGCCAAGCAGTCGGGCTACAAGACCGTCGGCATCTACTCGGGCCCCCTGGGCTTCGGCTACAACCCCGAGCTGCTGGCCAAGAAGAAGCTGCCCGTGCCCAAGACCTGGGCCGACCTGCTCAAGCCCGAGTACAAGGGCGACATCCAGGTGGCCAACCCGGCCTCCAGCGGCACGGCCTACACCATGATCGCCACGCTGGTGCAACTCATGGGCGAGGACAAGGCCTTCGACTACCTGAAGGCCCTGCACAAGAACGTCGGCCAGTACACCCGCTCGGGCACCGGCCCGATCAAGGCGGTGGCGCGCGGCGAGACGGCCGTGTCCATCAGCTTCGTGCACGACGGCCCGGGCGAGAAGATGCAGGGTTTCCCGGTCGAGACCATCACGCCCAGCGACGGCACCGGCGCCGAGATCGGCTCCATGAGCATCGTCAAGGGCGCGCGCAACCTCGACGCCGCCAAGAAGTTCTACGAATGGGCGCTCACGCCCGCCGCGCAGGAACTGGGCGCCGCCAACAAGCAGTTCCAGCTGCCGAGCAACGTGAACGCCAAGCTCGATCCGCGCATTCCCGACTTCAAGAAGATCAAGTTCATCAACTACGACTACGCCAAGTACGGCGCCAGCGCCGAGCGCCGCCGCCTGATCGCGCGCTGGGAGAAGGAAGTCAACTCGCTGCCGCGCTAAGTGAAAGCGGGTGCTATCGACGCGGGCGCGCCGGCCAATCCGGCATCGCTCGCCGCGGCCCGGCGCTCGCAGCGCTGGGTTCGGGCGTGGATCGCTCTGGGCTTCGCGGCCTACCTGCTGCTGCCCTGGTATGCGATCCAGGATTCGACCTGGTACGAGGCCGTTCCGCAGGTCTTCGGCCAGGGGGAGGGCGCCAACGGGCTGATGCAAGCCGCCACGCAGGGCCGCGTCTGGCTCTTCGTGGGCCTGGCCGGCCTGCTGCTGTGCGCCGTGGGCGCGTGGCTTCCGGCCGGCAGGACGCAGGGGCGCTGGCTGCTGGCCGGCGGCCTGATCGGCGCGCTGGGGCTCGCCGCTACCGGCTTCACCATCGGCGCGCGCGGCTGGAGCGTGGCCGTGCTCAACGCGCAGTTCGGCGAGCTGGCGGTCAACCAGTTCGGCCTCGGCGCGGGCGGCTTCGTGGCGCTCACGGCGCTGGTGCTGCTGGCGGCCTTCGGCATCGCGCGGCTGGGGCTCTTCAAGGGCGACCTGTTCGTGTCCGCCGCGGTGGTCGGCTGCGGCGTACTGATGGCGCTGTTCATCGCATACCCGGTGAGCAAGGCGCTGTCGGGCGCTTTCTTCGATGAAGATGGGCAGTGGTCGGCCGCCGCCTTCTTCGCTCGCGTATTCACCGAGCGCATCTGGGGGCTGGGCTGCCTTGCGGGCGGCGTGCGTTGCGGCGTGGCCTGGAACACGCTGGTGCTTGCGCTGCTCACGGCCGCCGGAACCACCTTCCTCGGCACGCTGATGGCGCTGATGGCCGAGCGCGGCAGCAAGCGCGGGCAGGGCGCGCTGCGGGTGCTGGCGCTGCTGCCGATCATCACGCCGCCCTTCGTGGTGGGGCTGGGTTTGATCCTGCTCTTCGGCCGCGCGGGCATCGTCAACCAGGTGCTGGAGAGCGCCTTCGGCATCGAGCCCACGCGCTGGTTCTACGGCATGCCGGGCGTGCTGGTGGCGCAGCTCTTCGCCTTCACGCCCATCGCCTTCATGATCATGCGCGGCGTGGTGCAGGGCATCGCGCCCAGCCTGGAGGAGGCCGCGCAGATGCTGCGCGCCGACCGCCGCCGGGCCTTCTTCACCATCACGCTGCCGCTGCTGAAGCCCGGGCTGGCCAACGCCTTCCTGGTGGGCTTCATCGAGAGCATCGCCGACTTCGGCAACCCGGTGGTGGTGGGCGGGCAGTTCTCGGTGCTGTCGACCGACATCTTCTTCGCCATCGTCGGCGCGCAGTACGACCAGGGCCGCGCGGCCTCGCTGGCCTGGGTGCTCACGCTCTTCGCGCTCGGCGTGTTCGCGCTGCAGCGCGGCCTGCTGGGCAGGCAGAACTACACCACCGTCAGCGGCAAGGGCGACGCCGGCATCCCGATGGCGCTGCCCGACGGCGTGCGCCGCACCATCCTGTGCATCGCGCTGCCGTGGATCGCCTTCACCGCGGTGGTCTACCTGTTCGCCTTCGCGGGCGGCTTCGTGCAGACCTGGGGCCGCGACTACACCTTCACGCTCAACCACTTCAAGACGGCGTTCTCGCTCGAATGGGGACAGTTCGGGCTGGTGTGGGCCGGCACCGCGTGGAACTCGCTGATCACCACGCTCAAGCTAGCGGGCATCTCGGCGCCCATCACCGCGGCGCTGGGCCTGCTCATCGCCTGGCTGCTGGCGCGCAACGAGTTCAGGGGACAGGGCCTCTTCGAGTTCGGCGCGCTGCTGGCCTTCGCGATTCCCGGCACCGTGCTCGGCGTGAGCTACATCCTGGCCTTCAACGTGCCGCCCTTCGAGCTCACGGGCACGGGGCTGATCATCGTGCTGTGCTTCATGTTCCGGAACCTGCCGGTGGGCGTGCGCGCCGGCACGGCGGCCTTCAAGCAGCTCGACCGCTCGCTGGACGAGGCCTCGCTGATGCTGCGCGCATCGACCTCGCAGACGCTCTTCCGGGTGGTGCTGCCGCTGTTGAAGCCGGCGCTGGTGGCCGCGCTGGTCTACAGCTTCGTGCGCGCGATGACGACGGTGAGTGCCGTGATCTTCCTGGTCACGGCCGAGAACGAGCTCGCCACCACCTACATCATCGGCCGCGTGGGCAACGGCGACTACGGCATCGCGCTGGCGTACTGCACGGTGCTGATGATCCTGATGTCGCTGGCCATCGCGCTGGTGCAGTGGGTGGTCGGCGAGCGCAGGCTGGGACGGCGCGGCACCGCGCCGGTGTTGACCCAGTGAATACGGGCAGCCGAACGCAGAGGTCGCAGAAGTTGCGCAGAAGTCGCGAAAGGAACATCCAGAAATTTCCTTTGGTTTTCTTTTGCGACTTCTGCGCAATCTTCGCGACTTCTGCGTTCTGAAATTTGGGGTTCTGACTTCATGAGCAACGGCATCGAATTCCGCAACGTCACCAAGCGCTACGGCGCAGACAAGAACGCGCCGCTGGCCGTCAAGGGCATCAGCTTCGAGGTGCCGGTGGGCACGCTCACCACCATCCTCGGCCCCTCGGGCTGCGGCAAGACGACCACGCTGCGCATGATCGCGGGGCTCGAGTCGCCCACCTCGGGGTCGATCCTGATGGGCGGGCGCGACGTCACCACGCTGGGGCCGGCCGAGCGCAACGTGAGCATGATGTTCCAGAGCTACGCGCTGTTCCCGCACATGAACGTGATCGAGAACGTGGCCTACGGGCTGCGCATGAGCGGCGTGAAGAAGGAGGAGGCCGCGGCGCGGGCGCGCGAGGCGCTGCGCGGCGTGGGGCTGGTCGGCTTCGACGAGCGGCTGCCCAGCGAGCTCTCGGGCGGCCAGCAGCAGCGGGTGGCGCTGGCGCGCGCGCTGGTGCTGGAGCCGGCGGTGCTGCTGTTCGACGAGCCGCTGTCGAACCTCGACGCCCGGCTGCGCCGCGAGATGCGCGAGGAGATCCGCGCGCTGCAGCAGCGGCTGAAGCTGACTGTGGCCTACGTCACGCACGACCAGAGCGAGGCGCTGGCGGTGAGCGACCAGATCATCGTGATGGACCACGGCGTGATCGCCCAGCGCGGCACGCCCGAACAGCTCTACGGCCGGCCCGAGAGCGAGTTCGTCGCCGGTTTCATGGGCGAGGCGATGGTGTTCCCGGCGGTGGCCGAGGCCGACGGCAGCGTGGCGCTAGGCCCCCTGCGCCTGCAGCCGCGCTATGCGGTGGCGCCCGGCACGGTGAAGGTGGCGGTGCGGCCGGAGGCGTGGCAGATCGGTGCTCCGGGTGGCTTGCCGGCCACGCTTCGCAAGGCCGCCTACCTCGGCAGTTTCTACGAATACGGCTTCGACACCACCCTGGGGCCGGTCTTCGTGGTGTCGACCGACCTGTCCAGCCCGCTGGCGACCGGCGCGCAGACCACCCTGTCCCTGGGAGCCCATGGCGTGAGCGTGGTGCCCGGCGCATGAAACAATGGGGCCATGAACGTGGTTTTCGACCTGGGCGCCGTGCTGTTCGCATGGGAGCCCACCCGGCTGGTACAGGCCCATCTCGCTCCACACGCACCCACTGAAGCCGCCGCGGCGGCCATGGGCCGCGCGCTCTTCCATCACGACGACTGGACCAGCTTCGACTGCGGCACCCGCACGCTGGCCGATTCCATCGCCCGCATGTCGGCCCGGCTGGCGCTGCCGCCGGAACCGCTTTTCGCCATGCTCGACGGGCTGGGCGAGCGGCTGGAGCCGATCGGCGTCACCGTCGAGATGCTCGAACGGCTGATCGCCCACCGCGACGCCGGTCAGCCGCTGCGGCTGTACTACCTGTCGAACATGCCCTCGCCTTATGCCCGTGCCATCGAGCGCCGGCATGCCTTCATGGGGCGCTTCGACGGCGGCGTGTTCTCGGGGGACGTGAAATTCCTCAAGCCAGAGCGCGAGATCTACGAGGTCCTGGCGACGCGCCATGCGCTCGACCCGGCGCAGACCGTGTTCATCGACGACTCGGCGGCCAACGTGGAGGCGGCGCGCGCCTTCGGCTGGCAGGCCATCCACTGCACCTCGCCGGCCATGCTGCCCTCGCAGCTGCAGCGTTACCTGCCGGTCAGCGTCACCTTGCCGGTGTCGAACCCCAGGCTGCGGGCGTAGTCCAGCTCGGCCTGCAGCACCGCGTCTTCCAGGCGCGGTGCGCGCGAGAGCACCCAGAGGTACTTGCGGTCGGGCGTGCCGACCAGAGACACCTGGTAGTCGCGGTCCAGCTTCAGGATCCAGTAGTCGCCCCAGACCATCGGCAGCCATCCCAGCCAGGCCGGGGCGAAGCGCACTTCGAGGCGGCCCGCGCCGGGCTGTCCTGCCACCGGCACCACGCGGGCCGTGCCGACGGCCTCGTCGAAATTCCCGTCGTCCCGCAGGCAGCGGTTGCGAACCTGCACCGTGCCATCGGGCTGGGGCGTGTACTCGGCGCTCACCGGGCCCGCGCATTGCTTCTGGAAGCGGTTCGGCAGACGGGCCTGTTCGTGCCAGATGCCGGCATAGCGCTGCAGGTCGACGGGCGCCACCACCTGCAGCGGCGCGCGCATCAGCGGGGCGCCATCGGCGGGGCCCGCGGGCTGGGCACGCGCCGTGCGTGCGGCACCCAGCGCGAACCACGTTGCCACCCCGCCCACGACGAAGGCCGTGGCCATCGCGCCGATCGCATGGCTGGTGCGGCGGTCGTCGAAGGGCCTGACGTTGGCGGGAGGTCGGCGAGTGGTCATGAGGGCTCCTGAAGGGAAAGACTTTGCGTCTGCTGAAACTGCTGAAGACATTCGCAGTACGGCAAAGCCTAGCCGTGCGGCGGGCGCCGGGCCGTCAGCCACGGACCACAGGCGCTGTAGGGCGCCAAGGGGAGAGCCAGGGGACACCAGCGGGGGCGGAAACCGTAGAAGAAACCGACAACCCCACTCGGCTCAGGCCGATGGAGCCGCGCGGAAACCCGTGCTACGGTGCGCATGAAAACATCGGCCGACGCGCAACTGCGTGCAGGTCTTGTCACAACCGGCACAGGATAATGATTTCATGAACCAACTCGATGCACTCCGCCAGTGGACCACCGTTGTCGCCGACACCGGTGACTTCAAACAGCTCAGCATGTCCAAGCCGCAGGACGCGACCACCAACCCGTCGCTGATCCTCAAGGCCGTGCAGAAGCCCGAGTACCGGCCTCTGCTCGACGAGACCGTGAAGAAGCACGCAGGCAAGCCGCTCGACGAAGTCATCGACCGCTTGCTGGTGCGCTTCGGCACCGAGATCCTCTCCATCATCCCGGGCCGCGTCTCCACCGAGGTCGATGCCCGCCTGTCCTTCGACACGGCCGCGACCGTCGCGCGCGGCGAGCGCATCGTGGCGCTGTACAAGGCCGAAGGCATCGACACCGAAAAGCGCCTGCTCATCAAGGTGGCCTCCACCTGGGAAGGCATCGAGGCCGCGCGCCAGCTTGAGCGCAAGGGCATCCGCACCAACCTGACGCTGCTGTTCTCCTTCGCACAGGCCGTGGCCTGCGGCGCGGCGGGCGTGCAACTGATCTCGCCCTTCGTGGGCCGCATCTACGACTGGTACAAGAAGTCGGCCGGCGCCAACTGGAACGAGGCGGAGAGCGCCGGTGCCAACGACCCCGGCGTGAAGTCGGTGCGCCAGATCTATGCCTACTACAAGCAGCACGGCATCAAGACCGAAGTGATGGGCGCGAGCTTCCGCAACGTGGGGCAGATCAAGGCCCTGGCCGGCTGCGACCTGCTGACCATCAGCCCCGAGCTGCTGGCGGAGCTGGCCGCGAGCAACGAGCCGCTGCAGCATGCGCTCGACCCCAAGGCCACCGGCGCCGACATCGCCAAGGTCAGCTACGACGAGGCGAGCTTCCGCTTCGCGCTCAATGAAGACGCCATGGCCACCGAGAAGCTGGCCGAAGGCATCCGCGCCTTCGCGGCCGACGCCGTGAAGCTCGAGAAGCTCATGCAGGAAAGCGGCAAGTAAAGATGGCCATGACCCTTCGCTGCGACCGCGCGCCGTCCTGGACGCAACTGCAGGCCGGCTTCGACACCGCGGGTCGCCAGTTCGACCTGCGTCATGCCTTCGTGGAAGACGCCGGCCGCTTCGAGCGCTTCAGCCAGGAGGCACCCTTCGTGTTCGCCGACCTGTCGAAGAACCTGATCGACGCGCGCACCGAGGAACTGCTCTTCAAGCTGGCGCGCGAATGCGGCCTGGAAGCGCATCGCGACGCCATGTTCGCCGGCGAGCACATCAACAACACCGAAGACCGCGCCGTGCTGCACACGCTGCTGCGCGCGCCGGCCGACGCGCCCACGGGTCCGAAGACGGCCAGCGAACTGCGCGAAGTGCATGCCACGCTCGACGCGATGCTGGCCTATGCAGAGAAGGTGCGCGCCGACCACACGATCACCGACGTGGTCAACATCGGCATCGGGGGCTCCGATCTCGGCCCGCAGATGGCGGTGCTGGCGCTGGCCGAATTCGCCGCGCCGGGCAAGCGCTTCCACTTCGTCTCGAACGTCGATGGCCACGAACTGGCCGGCGTGCTGCAGGGCCTGGCGCCCGAGCACACGCTGTTTCTCATCGCCTCCAAGACCTTCACCACGGCCGAGACGATGACCAATGCGCAATCGGCCAGGCGCTGGTACGAGCAGTCGGGCGGCACCGACATCGCGGGCCATTTCGCCGCACTCACCACCAACGTGGAAGCGGCGAAGAAGTTCGGCATCGACACCACCTTCGGCTTCTGGGACTGGGTCGGCGGGCGCTATTCGCTGTGGTCGGCCATCGGCCTGCCGATCGCGCTGGCGATCGGTGCCGAGGGCTTCCGCCGGCTGCTGGCAGGCGCGCATGCGATGGACGAGCACTTCCGCACCGCGCCGCTGGAGCGCAACCTGCCGGTGCGCCTCGGGCTGCTCGATGTCTGGTACCGCAACTTCCACAAGTTCACGAGCCGCAGCATCGCGCCGTACCACAGCGCGTTGAAGCGCGTGCCGGCCTACCTGCAGCAGCTCGAGATGGAGAGCAACGGCAAGCAGGTCGACGCGGGCGGCAAGCCGCTGGCCTTCGGCACCTCGCCGGTGCTGTGGGGCGAGCCCGGCACCAACGGCCAGCACGCCTACTTCCAGATGCTGCACCAGGGCACCGACGTGACGCCGCTCGAGTTCGTGGCGGTGCGCGATGCCTCGCACGACCTCGAAGGCCATCACCCCAAGCTGCTGGCCAATGCGCTCGCGCAGGCGCAGGCGCTGATGGTGGGCAAGCTCGACGAGGGCGGCCACAGGAACTTCCCTGGCAACCGGCCGAGCAGCTTCTTCGTGTTCGAGAAGCTCACGCCCGAGGCGCTGGGTGCGTTCCTCGCGATGTACGAGCACCGCGTGTTCACCAGCGGTGCGCTGTGGGGCATCAACAGCTTCGACCAGTGGGGCGTGGAGCTCGGCAAGGTGCTCGCCAAGGACATCGAGCCGCGCCTCGCATCGGGCGACATCACGGGGCTCGATGCCTCCACCGCGGGGCTGCTGAAGCGGCTTGGAAGCTGATCGAGGGCCGCGGGAAAAGCGATTTCGGAGCCTTTTGTTTTAAGCCAGGCTATGGCTTCCGGCTGTATTTGCCGTTGAAAGACGCATCGATATGATGGCCCCGGGAAATTTCCCTGGGACCAATCACAAAAGAGGAGTCGAACAATGGATTTTCAAACAGCGGTCAAGACCTGCTTCAACAAGTACGCCGATTTCAACGGCCGTGCATCGCGTTCCGAGTACTGGTGGTTCGTGCTGGCCGAGGTGATCGTTCTGATCGTCGCCAGCCTCATCCACCAGTACGTCTACGGCATCGCGGCCCTGGCCTTCCTGCTGCCCGCGCTGGCAGTGGGCGCCCGCCGCCTGCATGACATCGGCAAGAGCGGCTGGCTCCAGCTCCTGATGATCATCCCGATCGTCAACCTCGTGCTGATCTACTTCTACGTCCAGCCTTCGCAGCCCGCGTCCAACAACTACGGCGAAGCGCCGGTTGTCTCTGCCTGAGTCTTCCGGGTTTTCAATGCAAGAGGGCCGCGCAAGCGGCCCCTTTTCTTTTTGCCTTGCTTCATGCGATGCGTCAGGCCGTCACCGCCTGTGCCTGCTCGCGCACGGGCGCGCCGCTGGCCATGCGCACGCACAGGTCGAAGGCCTGCTGCAGCCCCTCGATCTTCGCGATGCCCTTGCCCGCGATGTCGAATGCGCTGCCGCTGGCCGAGGTGGCCACCGGCACCGGCAGGCCACCGTGCAGCGTCACGCCCTGCTCGAATCCCATGAGCTTCATCGCGATCTGGCCCTGGTCGTGGTACATCGACACCACAGCATCCACGTCGCCGCGCCGCGCACCGATGAACACCGTGTCGGGCGAGAAGGGGCCGCGTGCGTCGAGACCCTCGGCGCGCAGTTGCTCGATGGCGGGCGCGATGATCTCGATCTCCTCCATGCCGATGGAGCCGCCGTCGCCCGCGTGCGGGTTGAGCCCCGTCACCGCGATGCGCGGCTGCGCCACGCCCGCGCGCTGCAGGGCATTGGCGATGATCTTCACCGCGTCGCTCACGCCCTGCACCGTGATGTGGCCGGCCACGTCCTTCAGCGGAATGTGCGAGGTCACGCGCGAGGTCCACAGCGAGCCCGTGAGGTTGAACTCGCAGACGAAGCCTTCCACTGCGAAGCGCTCCTGCATGTAGCGCAGCTCGTCCTCGTGCACGAGGCCGCCCAGGCGCAGCGAATGCTTGTTGAGCGGCGCGAAGAGGATGCCCTCGGCCTGCCCGCGCCGAACCGCCAGCGTGGCCAGTTCCAGCGCCTCGAACGAGGCCCGGCCCGAGTGTTCGTTCGACTCGCCGAGCACCGGCTCGCGGCCCTCCATCCAGTCCCTGGCGAGGAGGGTGGGGCGGCCGTCCTCGAAGCGCACTGCATCGAGGCTGTCGACCCGCAGCGGGTTCAGCTTTTCGCCCGCGATGCGCTCGCCGGACGCGAGCACGACCGGGTCGGCGATCAGCAGCACGCGCGCGGCGTCAAGGTTGCGCTGCCGCGCGAGCAGCTTCACCGCCATCTCGGGGCCGATGCCGCTCGGGTCGCCGAGCAGCACGGCGATGCGGGGCTTGGCGGAAGTCACGCCTGGAGTCTGGGAGGAGGAAATGGACATGGTGTCGGTCGGATGCGGTTGAAGGGGAAGGGCAGGGGGAAGGAGTGAAAGAGAGTCCGGCCGCCTCATTCGGCCTTGATGTTGGCGTCGCGCACAAGCTGGCCGTAGTGGTCGAACTCCTGCCGGTTCATCGCCGCGAAGGGTTCGCCGGTCAGCCCGCCGGGCTCGCCGCCCAGGGCCTTGATGCGCGTCTGCACGTCGGCCAGCTTCAGCGTGCGCGAGAGTTCTGCGCTCAGGCGCTCCACCGCAGGGCGCGGCGTGCCGGCGGTGACGTAGAGGCCGTACCAGGTCGACACGTCGGCGCCCTTGATGCCCTGCTCGGCCAGCGTGGGCACGTCGGGCAGCTCGGGCGAGCGCTGCGGCGCGCTCACCGCGAGCGCGCGGAACTTGCCGGCCTTGATCTGGCCCATGGCCGAGGAGGTGCTGTCGAACATCATGTCGACCTCGCCCGCGATGATGTCGACGTGCGCCTGCGAGCTGCCCTTGTAGGGCACGTGGATCGACTTCATGCCGGTGGCCAGGTTGAAGGCCTCGCCGCCCACATGCTGCGTGCTGCCGATGCCGGAAGAGGCGTACTTGAAGCTGCCGGGCTTCGCGGCCATGGCCGCCACCAGGTCCTTCACCGACCTGTAGGGCGAGCTGGCGGACACCACCAGCACGTTGGGCATCACGGCCACCAGGCCCACGGGCTGCAGGTCTTTCAGCGGGTCGTACTTGAGCTTGAGGATGTGCGGCGCCACCGCCTGCGCCGTGTTGGTGGCCAGCAGCAGCGTGGCGCCGTCGGCCGGCGCGCGGGCGGTGAGCTCGCCGGCGATGGTGTTGGATGCGCCCGGCCGGTTCTCCACCACCACGGGCTGCTTGAGCGCGGGCGAGAACTTGTCGGCCAGCACGCGCGCCAGGATGTCGGTGCCGCCGCCGGGCGAGGCGCCGACCATGATGCGCATGGGCTTGTCGGGGTAGGTCGGCTGCTGCGCGCCGGCCGGTGCCGCCGCCAGCAATGCCATGGTGGCCAACCCTGCCAGCCTTGCGGCGCGGGCGATAAAAGAAGGCTTCATCGGGTTTGTCTCCTGCTTGTTGTGGGGCAAGCGTAAGGAGCAACGCCCGCGCGATCCAATCGAAAAAGGCCGGGGCTCCATATACTTTTGTGCATGACCCAAGGGCCTTCCGACGCCTCGCTGATGCTCCTCGTGCGGCCGCGCCAGCTGCTTCTGCTGGCCCGGCTCGACACCCATCGCCACCTGGGCCGGGCGGCCGAGGCCATGAACATCAGCCAGCCGGCGGCCACCAAGCTGCTGCAGCAGCTGGAGGATTCGCTGGGCGAGAAGCTTTTCGAGCGGCTGGCGCGCGGCATGGAGCCCACGCCGTATGGCGAGATCCTGATCCGCTACGCCCGCCGCGTGCTCAGCGACTTCGGCACCGCCCGCGAGGAGATGCTGGCCCTGCGCTCGGGCCTCAGCGGCGCACTGCGCGTGGGCAGCGTGCCCGGCGCGGTGCCGCAGCTGCTGGCGCCGGCGCTGGTGGAATACCACCGCAGGCATCCGCAGGTGGCGGTGTCGGTGGTGGTCGAGACCAGCGACGTGATCCAGGCGCAGCTGGAGCAGGGCGACGTCGATTTCGTGCTGGGCCGCCTCACCGACGGCCACGACGAGGCGAAGTACGCGAGCGTGCCGCTCCTGGGCGAGTCGCAGGTGGTGGTGGTGCGCGCGGCCCACCCGGTGTTCGAGCGCGGCACCGTCACGCTGGCCGAGATGGCGGGCTGGTCTTGGGTGCTGCAGCCGCCGGGCTCGCCGCAGCGCGGGCGCTTCGAGGCGGCGATGCGCGAGGCGGGCATACGGGAGCGGCTGGACATCATCGAAACGGCATCGCCCATTGCCATCACCGCCTTGCTGGAGAACTCCGACATGGCGGCCGTGATGCCCGCCTCGCAGGCCGGCCACTACGCCCGTCTCGGCGTGCTGCGTGTGGTGCCGGTGGAGTTGCCGGTGCGCGTGCCGCCGATCTGCCTGATCACCCGCACCGACCGGGCGCTGTCGCCCGCGGCGGCGCAGCTGCGGCGCCAGCTGCTGGGCGGCGCCTGAAGCCTTTGTGCTGCTGTTTTCCATGCTGTATTGCGTTAACTAGGGAATTCACTAGCCAACTGGTGCATGAAAGTACTGGTGCTGGCGGCGCCAGTACCAAAACCGCAGGCACGCTTCTCCAGAATTCGCGGCACGGCGACCCGACAGGCAGAAAGAGGGCGTCGCTCACTTCCTCTAGGAGACAACATGAAGCGTTTTCTGAAAGCGGGCCTCGTCCTCGCACTCATCGGTACGGGCGTCGTCTCGCAGGCCGCCACCGAACTCGTGATCGCGACCGTGAACAACGGCCACATGATCGAGATGCAGAAGCTCACCCCCTTCTTCGAGAAGGCCAACCCCGACATCAAGCTCAAGTGGGTCACGCTGGAGGAAGGCACGCTGCGCCAGCGCGTGACCACCGACATCGCCACCAAGGGCGGCCAGTTCGACGTGATGACCATCGGCCTGTACGAGACGCCGATCTGGTCGAAGAAAGGCTGGCTCAAGCCCATCGCCACCGATGCCGCCTACGACGTGGACGACCTGCTGCCCGCCATCCGCGACGGCCTGTCGAACGAGGGCAAGCTCTACGCAGCGCCCTTCTACGGCGAGAGCTCCATGCTCATGTACCGCAAGGACCTGGCCGACAAGGTGGGCGTGAAGTTCCCCGATCAGCCCACCTGGGCGCAGGTGAAGGAGTTCGCCGACAAGGCCAACGATCCGAAGGCGGGCGTGTACGGCATGTGCCTGCGCGGCAAGCCGGGCTGGGGCGACAACATGGCCTTCCTCACCACGCTGGTCAACACCAACGGCGGCCAGTGGTTCGACATGCAGTGGAAGCCGCAGATCGACACCAAGCCCTGGAAGGACGCCATCACCTTCTACGTCGACCTGATGAAGAAGGACGGACCTCCGGGCGCCTCGGCCAACAGCTTCAACGAGAACCTCGCGCTCTTCAACGAAGGCAAGTGCGCGGCCTGGGTGGACGCGACCATCGCGGCATCGTTCATCAGCGATCCGAAGCAGTCGAAGGTGGCCGACAAGGTGGCCTTCGCGCAGGCGCCCACCGCCGCCACGCCCAAGGGCGCCAACTGGCTGTGGTCGTGGAACCTCGCCATCCCGGCCAGCTCGACCAAGGACGAGGCGGCGCAGAAGTTCATCAAGTGGGCCACGTCGAAGGACTACATCGCGCTGGTGGCCAAGGAAACCGGCTGGGCCTCGGTGCCGACCGGCACGCGCAAGTCGACCTACGCGAACCCCGAGTTCCAGAAGGTCGCCAAGTTCGCAGCGGCCGAAAAGAAGGCGATCGACAGCGCGAACCTGACGGACAGCACGCTGCCGAAGTCGCCTTATGTGGGCGTGCAGTACGCGGCCATTCCCGAGTTCCAGGCGATCGGCGTGGCGGTGGGGCAGCAGATGAGTGCGGCGCTGTCGGGCAAGGTCACTGTGGACCAGGCGCTGAAGACCTCGCAGACGGCGGCTGAGCGCGAGATGAAGAAGGCGGGCTACTACAAGTAAGCCGCCTTCTTACCCTCTCCCCTCGGGGAGAGGGCAGGGTGAGGGGGCGGCGCGCCCACCGCATGTGTCGCATGCCCTCACCCCAACCCTCTCCCGCAAGCGGGAGAGGGGGCAACAGCCCCCAGAGAGGAACACACAATGAAAAGACTCCTGCCACGCGCCCTCATGGCGCCCGCCGTGCTCACGCTCTTCCTCTGGATGATCGTGCCGCTGGTGATGACGTTGTACTTCTCGTTCGTGAACTACAACCTCATGCAGCCCGGCGAGCGCACCTTCGCGGGCATCGAGAACTTTCACTACTTCATCACCGACCCCGACTTCTGGCCGGCCACGTGGAACACGCTGCTGCTGATCGGCAGCGTGATCGTCATCACGGTGGTGCTCGGCGTGCTGCTCGCGCTGCTGGTGAACGAGCCCTTCCCGGGGCGCGGCATCGTGCGGGTGCTGCTGATCTCGCCCTTCTTCGTCATGCCCGCTGTCAACGCGCTGCTGTGGAAGCACATGATGATGAACCCCATCTACGGCATCCTGGCCGACGTGTGGCGCGCCTTCGGCGCCGAGCCTGTCGACTGGCTCACCGACGTGCCGCTGCTGTCGGTGATCATCATGGTGGCCTGGCAGTGGCTGCCCTTTGCCTGCCTGATCTTCATCACCTCGCTGCAGTCGCTCGACCGCGAGCAGATGGAGGCCGCGCGCATGGACGGCGCGAGCGCCATCCAGCGCTTCTTCTATCTCACCATTCCTCACCTCGCCCGTCCGATGGCGGTGGTGATCATGATCGAGATGATCTTTCTGCTCAGCGTGTTCGCGGAGATCGCCATCACCACCAACGGCGGCCCGGGCAACGAGAGCACGAACATGACCTACATGATCTTCAAGCAGTCGCTCATGAACTTCGACGTGGGCGTGGCCTCGGCGGGCGCGCTGTTCGCGGTGGTGTTGGCCAACATCGTGGCCGTGTTCCTCATCCGAATCATCGGCAAGAACCTTGACTGAGGAGCCGCGCACCATGCAACAGACACAAGCTCCCAGCAACTTCCTGCCGCAGCTGCTGCGCACCGCCGGTGCGTGGATCGTCGCGCTGCTGCTGTTCTTCCCGCTCGGCTGGCTGTTCCTCACGGCCTTCAAGACGGAGCTGCAGGCGATCCACGTGCCGCCGCTGTTCATCTTCGAGCCCACGCTCGACAACTTCGGCGAGGTGCAGCGCCGCAGCGACTACCTGCTGTACGCGCGCAACTCGCTCATCACCAGCCTGGGCTCGACCATCCTGGGCCTGCTGATCGCGGCGCCGGCCGCGTACTCGATGGCCTTCTTCCGCACGAAGAAGACGCGCGACATCCTGATGTGGATGCTCTCCACCAAGATGATGCCGGCCGTGGGCGCGCTGGTGCCGATCTACGTGATCGCGCAGACCGCGGGCCTCTTGGATTCGCTCACCGCGCTGACCATCGTGTTCACGCTGTCGAACCTGCCGATCATGGTGTGGATGCTCTACAGCGCCTTCAAGGACATTCCGCCCGAAATCCTGGAGGCCGCGCGCATGGACGGCGCGAGCCTCTGGACCGAGTTCCGCCACGTGGTGATGCCGCTGTCGGTGGGCGGGCTCGCATCCACCGGCCTGCTGTGCCTGGTGCTGAGCTGGAACGAGGCCTTCTGGGCGCTCAACCTCAGCTCGGCCAAGGCCGGCACGCTGGCCACGCTCATCGCCTCCTACTCCAGCCCCGAGGGCCTGTTCTGGGCCAAGCTGTCGGCCGCCTCGCTGATGGCCATCGCGCCCATCGTGGTGTTCGGCTGGTTCAGCCAGAAGCAACTGGTGCAAGGCCTGACCTTCGGCGCCGTGAAATGAACACCCCCAGTCTTCGCGCACTGCGTGTCGCTTCGCCAACCCCCTCGAGGGGGCGCTGCGCGCTTTCGAACAACGTCGGCGCATCGCTCGCCTGCTGGCAAAACATCAAGGAGTCGTGAATGGCCTACCTCGAACTCAAGAACATCAAGAAGAGCTTTGGTGAAGTCAACATCATCAAGGGCGTCGACCTGCAGATCCAGAAGGGCGAGTTCATCGTCTTCGTCGGGCCCTCGGGCTGCGGCAAGTCGACGCTGCTGCGGCTGATCGCGGGGCTGGAGCCGATCACCAGCGGCAACCTGCTGCTCGACGGCAAGGACATCACCTGGGCACCCTCGGGCAAGCGCGACCTCGCGATGGTGTTCCAGAGCTACGCGCTCTATCCGCACATGAGCGTGTACGACAACATGTCCTTCGCGCTCAAGCTGGCGGGCGTCTCCAAGAGCGAGATCAAGACGAAGGTGGAGTACGCGGCGAAGACGCTGAACCTCACGCAGTACCTCGACCGAACGCCCAAGGACCTCTCGGGCGGCCAGCGCCAGCGCGTGGCCATCGGCCGCGCCATCGTGCGGGCGCCGAAGGTGTTTCTGTTCGACGAGCCGCTTTCGAACCTCGACGCCGCACTGCGCGGCAACACGCGCGTGGAGATCCACAAGCTGCACCGCGCGCTGGGCGCGACCACCATCTACGTGACGCACGACCAGGTCGAGGCCATGACGCTGGCCGACCGCGTGGTGGTGCTGAAGGACGGGCTGATCGAGCAGGTCGGCACGCCGCTGGAGCTGTACGACCGCCCGGCCAACCAGTTCGTGGCGCAGTTCATCGGCATGCCGTCGATGAACATGGTGGCGGCCAACGCCATTCCTTCCTTTTCCGCCGCGACCGGCGGCAGGCTGCCCGCCGACGGCTTCCTGGGCGTGCGCCCCGAGGGGCTGCGCGTGCATCCGAAGCAGGGCGCGCCGGTGACCGACGTGCTCGGCCGCGTCGAGCTGGTCGAGGCGCTGGGTGCCGACACGCTGATCCACGTCGACGTGGGGGGCGTGCCGCTGATCGCGCGGCAGAACGACCGCACGCCGCTGCAGGCCGGCGACGACGTGGCCGTGGAGCTCGATCCGTCGGTGCTGCATCTCTTCAACCGCGAGGGCCGCTCGGTCGCCGCGTGACCTGACCCATCTACTCCTGTCCACCGTCTTTTCAACGGACCTTCTCGTGACCATTGCGCAAACTCCACCGGCTCTCTCCGAGTTCACGGTGCTCCATCTCGGCCTGGGCTCGTTCCACCGCGCCCACCAGGCCGTGTACCTGCAGCGGCTGATCGACGCGGGCGACACCCGCTGGTCGCTCTCGGGCGCCAACATCCGGCCGGACATGGCCGAGGTCGTCGCGGCGCTGCAGACGCAGGGCGGGCGCTACACGCTCGAAACCGTCTCGCCCGCGGGTGAGTACCGCTACGAAGAGATCTCCGCGATCCGCGAGGTGCTGCCCTGGGAGCGTTCGCTGGCGGGCGTGATCGCCCGCGGCGCGGCGCCTTCGACGCGCATCGTGTCGTTCACCGTGACCGAGGCCGGCTACTACCTCGATGACAAGGGCAAGCTCGATCTCTCCTTCAGCGACCTCGCGGCCGACGTGGAGCGCGCACGGCGCGGCGAGACGGGTGGCGACGGCGTGACCATCTACGGCGCCGTCTGCGCCATCCTGCGCGCGCGCAAGGCCGCGAACGCGGGCCCGCTGACGCTGCTGAACTGCGACAACCTGCGCCACAACGGCGACCGCTTCCGCGCCGGCCTGCTGGAGTTCATCGGCCTGGCGGACGATGCCGACCTGCTGGCCTGGGTGAACGCGAACACCCGCTGCCCCAACGCCATGGTCGACCGCATCACGCCGCGCCCGCCGCCCGAGTTGCGCGCGCGCGTGAAGGCCGCCACCGGACGCGACGACGCAGCCGCCATCACCGGCGAGAGCTTCATCCAGTGGGTGATCGAAGACGACTTCGTGGCCGGCCGCCCCGACTGGGGCCGCGTGGGCGTGGAGCTGGTCGAGTCGGTGCAGCCGTATGAAGAAGCCAAGATCCGCATCCTCAACGCCACTCACAGCTGCGTGGCCTGGGCGGGCACGCTGATCGGGCTGGGCTTCATCCACGAAGGCACGCACGATGCGGCCATCCGCAAGATGGCCTTCAATTACGTCACGGACGACGTCATTCCCTGCCTGAGCCCCAGCCCCATCGACCTTGCGGCCTACCGCGACGTGGTGCTCGACCGCTTCGGCAACCCGGCCATCCGCGACACCAACCAGCGCGTGGCGGCGGACGGCTTCTCGAAGATCCCGGGCTTCATCGCGCCGACGGTGCGCGAGCGCTTGGCTGCAGGCCAGCCCATCGAGAGCGTGGCGATGCTGCCCGCGCTGTTCCTGGCCTTCCTGCAGCGCTGGCACAAGGGCGCGCTGCCCTACGCCTACCAGGACCAGGGCATGGACGAGGCCGTGGCGCACGCGATCTGCGACGCTGCCGACCCTGTGGTCGCGCTGTGTTCCGACGCGGGGCTGTGGGGCAACATCGCGGGCGATGCGCGGCTGATCGATGCCGTGCGCCGCGCGGGAGAACGCGTCGCGCGCTTCGTGCAGGCCGCGGGGCACAAGCCATGAGCGGCAGGCTGCAGGGCAGGCACGTGCTGCTGACCGGCGCGGGCGGCGGCATCGGCCTGGCCGTGGCCGCGGCCTGCATCGCCGAAGGTGCGCGCTGCACGGTGATCGACCGCGCGCCCGCCGCACCCGAGGCCGTGCGCGCGCTGCAGCAGGGCCACCCCGACAGCCTGGCCTACATCGCGGCCGACGTGACCGACACGCAGGCCATCGCGCACATGCTGGCCGAGGCGCAGGTGGCCTTCGGGCCGGTCCACACGCTGTTCAACAACGCGGCGGTATTCGACCTCGCGCCGCTGCTCGACAGCGACGAGGCTTCGTTCGACCTGCTCTTCGCCGTCAACGTGAAGGGCATGTTCTTCGTGATGCAGGCGGTGCTGCGCCATATGGTGGAGGCCGGCACGCAGGGCGCGTCGGTCATCAACATGGCCTCGCAGGCCGGGCGGCGCGGCGAGGCGCTGGTGTCGCACTACTGCGCGACCAAGGCGGCCGTGATCAGCTACACCCAGAGCGCGGCGCTGGCCATGGCGCCGCACGGCATCCGCGTCAACGGCATCGCCCCCGGTGTGGTCGACACGCCGATGTGGGACTATGTCGACAGCCTGTTCGCCAAGGCCGAAGGACTGCAGCCCGGGGAGAAGAAGCGGCAGGTCGGCCTGGCGGTGCCGCTCGGACGCATGGGCGTGCCGGACGACATCGCGGGGGCGGCGGTGTTCCTCGCCAGCGACGAGGCGCGCTACATCACGGCGCAGACCCTCAATGTCGACGGCGGCAACGTCATGAGCTGAAGACCCGATGAACCAAGACTTCCACCTGTACCTCGACAGCGCCGACATGGCCGAGCTGCAGGCCTGCCTGCCGCACCCGGTGGTGCACGGCGTGACGACCAACCCCACGCTGCTCAGGCGCGCCGGCATCGGCCGCGCCGACGTGCCCGGCCTGCTGCGCCGCTGCATCGAGCTGGGCGCGCGGCAGGTGCAGGCCCAGGTGTATTCGCAGGACGCCGACGGCATGCTGGAGGACGCGCGGGCGCTGCTCGCGCACTTCGCGCCGGGCCAGCTGGTGGTGAAGATCCCGGCCACACGCCAGGGCTTCGCGGCCGGCGCGCGGCTCATCGAACAGGGCGTGCCCGTTACCTGGACTGCGGTTTACGCGCCCGAGCAGGCCCACTTCGCGGCGCAGCTGGGCGCCGCCTATGCCGCGCCCTACCTCGGCCGCCTGGAAGACTCCGGCGCCGACGGGCTGGGGCTGGTCGCGCAGATGCAGGCGCTGGTCGCGAAGCGGCCCGCGTCGGGCACGCGGCTGCTGGTGGCGAGCATCCGCTCGCGCGAGGCCTATCTTTCTCTGCTGCGGATCGGCGTGGGCGCCATCACCATTCCGCCGCGCCTGTTTTCCGAATTGCTCGATCATCCCGCCACGCTGGCCGCGGAAGGCGGTTTCCTCGCCGACGCGCGCGACCTGCCGGCCTGACCGCGCCAGAATCCAGACACCATGCGCATTGCACTTACGGGCGAAGCCCTCATCGATTTCACCGCCAGCGAGGCTGGCACCCTGGCGTTCCTCGGGCACGAGGGCGGTTCGCCGCTCAACACGGCCGTGGCCTGTGCGCGGCTGGGCCAGCCGACGGGCTTTCTCACGCAGCTCTCGACCGACCTGTTCGGCGAGCGGCTGATGGGCTTCCTGCAGCGCAACGGCGTGGACACCAGCTTCATCCTGCGCAGCGGCGCGCCTTCGACGCTGGCCTTCGTCGAGCGCACGCCACAGACCAACCGCTACGCCTTCTATACGCAAGGCAGCGCCGACGCCACCTGGGCGCCCGAGCCGCTGCCCCAGTTGCCGGCGGAGTGCCGCTTCCTGCACTTCGGCTCGATCTCGCTGCTGCAGGACCCGGCCGCCACGCGCATCGCCGACCTGGTCGCGGCGAACCGCGGGCAGCGCGTGATCGTGTTCGACCCGAACGTGCGGCCCAGCCTCATCACCGACATGGCCGCCTATCGCGAGCGTGTGAACGGCTGGTTCGGCATGGCCGACCTGGTCAAGCTCAGCGACGAGGACGCCGCGCTGCTCGCGCCCGGCCAGCCGGTCGATGCGCTGGCCGCCGAGTGCCTGAAGGCTGGCGCTCGCGCCGTGATCGTCACGCGCGGCGGCGACGGCGCGACGCTCTGGCGCACCGGCCATGCGCCGCTGAGCGTGGCGGCGCCGCGCGTGACCGTAATCGACACCATCGGCGCGGGCGACACCTTCACGGCAGGGCTGTCGGTGGCGCTGCTCTCGCACGGCATCGAGCAGCCCGGGCAGCTCGACGCGCTGACCGACGACGACTGGAAGGGCGTGATGGGCTTCGCCGCCACCGCCGCCGCCCTCAACTGCACCCGCGAGGGTGCCGATCCACCGACGCTGGAGGCGGTTCACGCCGCGCTGGCGAAGGCACAAAATACCGCTGTTGCTGCTGCTTCCCGGCCCTGAGCCGGGCTGCCATCATGACGACGTCCACCCGCAAGCGCTCGATTCCCCGCCAGCGTCAGCCCGAACTGGAGCGCGACTTCGCGCGGTCCCCCTCGCTGGGCTACGAGGCCCCCGAAGAAACCGGCGTGGTGCGCTGCCTGGCGCACGGCTTCCCGAGCCCGCTGGTGCGGTGGCACTTCCATGAAGAGTACGAGCTGCACCTGATCACCGAGACATCGGGCAAGGCCTTCATCGGCGACTGGATCGGGCCCTTCCAGCCCGGGCATCTGGTGCTGTGCGGGCCGAGGCTGCCGCACAACTGGATCTCGCTGGACGTGCCCGAAGGCGGCGCGGCGGGGCGCGACCGCGTGATCCAGTTCCGCCACGAGCCCATCGAGCACGCGGCGGCGCAGATTCCCGAGCTGCGCGAGGTGATGCAGCTGCTGGAGCGGGCGCGCCACGGCATCGAGTTCTTCGGCATGTCGCAGCAGGCGCAGTCGCACTGGGACCGCATCAAGGCCGCGCGCGGCGTGCGCCGCCTGGGCCTGTTCCTCGACTTCATGGCCGACCTGGCGCAGTGCACCGATTACCGGCTGCTGTCGAGCGTGCAGATGCAGGGTGCGCAGGGGGCAGACGGCGACGCGCAGGTCGACCAGATCAACGGCATCGTCAACCGCATCACCAACAACATGGCCGAGCCGATCTCGATGTCGGACGTGGCGGCCGAACTGGGCATGAGCGAGAGCCGCTTCAGCCGTTTCTTCAGGCGCTCCACCGGCAACAGCTTCACCGACTTCGTCAACCGCGTGCGCATCAACAGCGCCTGCCACCTGCTGATGCAGACCGACCACTACGTGACCGACATCTGCTACCAGGTGGGCTTCAACAACGTGGCGAACTTCAACCGGCGCTTTCTCGAGATCAAGGGCATGACGCCGAGCGAATTCCGCAAGCAGGCCGACACGCGCTTCGGGGTATGAGGTTCGCCGCCAGGCTGCGCGCACTCCGCGTCGCCTCGCCAACCTCCTCGCCGGGGCTACGCCTGAGGCCCGGCAAAGCCGGTTCCTCGGTGTTCCTTGAAAGGAAAGCGAGCTCTTCGTACATCCGCCGCGCGAAAGCACGGCTAGTCTGAACAAATCAAATAAGGGGCTCATCTTGTATCTGGGACTCGACCTCGGCACGTCCGAGCTCAAGGCGCTCTTGCTCGCCGACGACCATCGCATCGTGGGCGTGGCCCGCGCGCCGCTCACGGTCGAACGGCCGCAGCCGTTGTGGTCGGAACAGGCGCCGCAGCAGTGGTGGCAGGCGCTCGAAGAAGTGATGCGTGCGCTCGGCAAGTCGCACCCCGAAGAACTCGCGGCGGTGCGCGCCATCGGCCTTTCGGGCCAGATGCACGGTGCCACGCTGATCGACGAAGCGGGCGAGGTGCTGCGCCCCGCGATCCTGTGGAACGATGGCCGCAGCGGTGCGCAGTGCGAAGCGCTCGCGCGCGCCGTGCCCAGGCTCGGCGAGATCGCGGGCAACCTCGCGATGCCGGGTTTCACCGCGCCCAAGCTGCTGTGGGTGCGCGAGCACGAGCCCGAGATCTTCAGCCGCGTCGCCCGCGTGCTGCTGCCGAAGGACTGGCTGCGCTTCATGCTCAGCGGCGAGGCCGTCAGCGAGATGTCGGATGCGGCGGGCACGTTGTGGCTCGACGTGGGCGCGCGCGACTGGTCCGACGAACTGCTCGCCGCCACGGGGCTGACGCGTGCCCACATGCCGAGGCTGGTCGAGGGCAGCGAGGTGTCGGCGCAGCTCAAGCCCGAACTGGCCGGGCGATGGGGCTTGCCCGATGGCGTCAAGATCGCCGGCGGTGCCGGTGACAACGCGGCGAGCGCGGTCGGCATGGGGCTGGTCGAGCCGGGGCAGGGCTTCGTGTCGCTAGGCACGTCGGGCGTGGTGTTCGTGTCGACCGACCGCTTCCTGCCGAACCCCGCACAGGCGATGCACGCCTTCTGCCACGCGCTGCCGAAGCGCTGGCACCAGATGTCGGTGATGCTCTCGGCCGCCAGCGCGGTGAGCTGGGCCGCCAAGACTTTCAGGTTTGCCGACGAGGCGGCGCTGCTCGAAGCTGCCGCAAGCGTTGCGCCGGCGCAGCGCGAACGCTGCCCGCTGTTCCTTCCGTACCTGTCGGGCGAGCGCTCGCCGCACAACAACCCCAACGCGCAGGGCGTGCTCTTCGGGCTCACGCATGCGCACGGGCCGGCGGAGATCGCCTATGCCGTGGTCGAGGGCGTGAGCTTCGGCCTGCGCGACGGCTTCGACACCCTGCGGCTGCCGCAAGACATGCCGATGCGCGAGATGGCGCTGGTCGGCGGCGGCGCGCGCAGTGTGTGGTGGGGGCAGTTGCTGGCCGACATCTTCCAGGTTCCGCTCACGCTCTATGCGGGCAGCGAGACTGGTGGGGCGCTGGGCGCGGCGCGGCTGGCCTGGCTGGCGGATGGGGGCGAGGTGGCAGAGGTGTGCACGCTGCCGGCAGTGAAGCAGAAGCTGGTTCCCTCGACCGATGGAGCCGATGTCCGCAGGACGAGGCATACGCGCTTCCAGGCGCTCTACAAGGCGGTGCAGGCGCAATTCCAGTAGCAGAGCAATCACGACCGCCCATGAAAAAAGCCCGGCGCAAGCCGGGCTTTTTTCATTTCGCGAGACACCGCGGATCCGGCTCTGCCGGTCCGCAGGTGTCGCCCCCGGTAGGGGGGAGGCGTAGCGGACACGAAGTGCCGCGCAGCCTGGGGGCGAGCAATTACATGCCCATGCCGCCCATGCCACCCATGCCACCCATGTCGGGCATGCCGCCGCCGGCAGGAGCGTCGTCCTTCGGAGCGTCAGCCACCATGGCTTCGGTCGTCAGCAGCAGCGAGGACACCGAAGCGGCGTTCTGCAGTGCGGTGCGGGTGACCTTCGTCGGGTCCAGGATGCCCAGCTCGAGCATGTCGCCGTACGTGTCGTTGGCGGCATTGAAGCCGTAGTTGCCCTTGCCGGCCAGAACCGCGTTCACCACCACCGAGGCTTCGCCGCCGGCGTTGTTCACGATTTCGCGCAGGGGAGCTTCGATGGCCTTCAGCACCAGCTTGATGCCGGCGTCTTGATCAGCGTTGTCGCCCTTGACCTTGTCGCCCACGGCTTGCTTGGCACGCAGCAGAGCCACGCCGCCACCAGCCACGACGCCTTCTTCCACTGCAGCGCGGGTGGCGTGCAGGGCGTCTTCGACGCGAGCCTTCTTTTCCTTCATTTCGACTTCGGTGGCCGCGCCGACCTTGATCACGGCAACACCGCCGGCCAGCTTGGCCACGCGCTCTTGCAGCTTTTCACGGTCGTAGTCGCTGGTGGCTTCCTCGATCTGCACGCGGATCTGCTTCACGCGGGCTTCGATGTCCGGAGCAGCGCCCGAGCCGTCGATGATGATCGTGTTTTCCTTGCCCACTTCGATGCGCTTGGCCTGGCCCAGGTCGGCCAGGGTCACCTTCTCGAGGGTCAGGCCCACTTCTTCTGCGATGACCTTGCCGCCCGTCAGGATGGCGATGTCTTCCAGCATGGCCTTGCGGCGGTCGCCGAAGCCGGGAGCCTTGACGGCCACGACCTTCAGGATGCCGCGGATGGTGTTCACCACCAGCGTAGCCAGGGCTTCGCCTTCGACTTCTTCAGCGATGATCAGCAGCGGACGGCCGGCCTTGGCGACTTGCTCCAGCGTGGGCAGCAGGTCACGGATGTTGCTGATCTTCTTGTCGAACAGCAGGACGAACGGGTTGTCCAGGATCGCCGATTGCTTCTCGGGATTGTTGATGAAGTAGGGCGACAGGTAGCCGCGGTCGAACTGCATGCCTTCGACGACGTCGAGTTCGCTGTCCAGCGACTTGCCGTCTTCCACGGTGATCACGCCTTCCTTGCCGACCTTGTCCATCGCGTCGGCGATGATCTTGCCGATGGTTTCGTCGCTGTTGGCCGAGATCGAGCCGACTTGAGCGATTTCCTTCGACGTGGTGGTGGGCTTCGAAGCCTTCTTCAGCTCTTCGACCAGGGCAGCAACTGCCTTGTCGATGCCGCGCTTCAGGTCCATCGGGTTGATGCCGGCGGCCACGTACTTGAAGCCTTCGCGAACGATGGCTTGAGCCAGCACGGTCGCGGTGGTGGTGCCGTCACCGGCGTTGTCGCTGGTCTTGGAGGCCACTTCCTTCACGAGCTGGGCGCCCATGTTCTGGAGCTTGTCCTTCAGTTCGATTTCCTTGGCGACCGACACGCCGTCCTTCGTGACGGTGGGGGCGCCGAACGAGCGCTCGAGCACCACGTTGCGGCCCTTGGGGCCCAGGGTCACCTTGACTGCGTTGGCCAGGATGTTCACACCCTCGACCATGCGTGCGCGGGCTTCGCCGCCGAAGACTACGTCTTTTGCTGCCATGTCTAATTACTCCGAATGGGGATCTGTTGAATTACTTCTCGACGACCGCGAACAGGTCGTCTTCCTTCATGACGAGCAGCTCGTCGCCGCCGACCTTGACGGTCTGGCCGCTGTACTTGCCGAACAGGACGCGGTCGCCGACCTTCACGGTCAGAGCTGCCAGTTCGCCCTTGTCGTTGCGCTTGCCCGGGCCCACTGCCAGGACTTCACCCTGATCGGGCTTCTCGGCGGCTGCGTCGGGGATCACGATGCCCGATGCGGTCTTGGTTTCGCTGTCAACACGCTTGACGATCACGCGATCGGCCAAAGGACGAAGTTTCATTGCATCTCCTGGATGTATGGATAAGAAACGGGTTTGTGGTCGGGCGCCGGACCGGAGGCCGGCAGCCCATCAGCTGGAAGCGAGGGCTGTTAGCACTCGTCAGCAGCGAGTGCTAATCATAAGGGCAATCGATGACGTTTCAAGGCTGGGCGGCCGCTGGCGCCAGTTCCGCAGTCAGGAAATCCGAAATCGCACGGCCGTGCTCTTTCTGTCGCCGATGCGGCAGGAGGTGGCTTCCGGAGGCCCGGGAGGGGCGGCAGGGAACCGGGGCCATCAGTCGATGCACGGATCGATGATTCAGGCCCGACGCCGCTGCTCGCCAGGCCGGCAAGTCGCTCTTCGGGGCCAGGCAAGTGATGAGGCACGCGGGACGGCGCTCATGGGGCTGCTAATGGATTAGATCAATCAACGGCCCCGGCCCTATAAATCCCGGTTTTTCACCCGGCCTTGGGGCCGATGCCGAACTTGGCGGATCGAGCCGGTTTCCATGATTTTGCATTTGATTTTACGCAGGGCCGATGGCTCGCGCGGGCTGCGGGGAACGATGAGTTCGAGAAACGAGGCCCATCGCAGCCCGCCACCGAAAGACCCGCTCGCATGACCGCTTCCCCTCGCTGCGATGCGATCGCGGTCGTCGACGACGACCCGCGCCTGCGGCAACTGGTCGGCGGCTATCTCTCCCAGGAGGGCTACGAGGTGTTCGAGGCCGAGAACGGCAGTGCGCTTTCGTCGATCCTGCAGCGCCGCGCCATCGACCTCATCGTGCTCGACGTGCTGCTGCCGGGCGAGGACGGCTTCTCGGTCTGCAGGCGCCTGCGCGCCACGGGCACGCGCACGCCGATCATCATGCTCAGCGCGAAGGCCGAGGACGCCGACAGGATTGCGGGCCTGACGATGGGCGCTGACGACTATGTCTGCAAGCCCTGCAATCCCCGGGAACTGCGTGCCCGCATCCAGGCGATCCTGCGGCGCAGCCCTCCGAAGGAGGAGCCGGGCGGGCCTTCGATCGCGAACGAGGTCGTGCGTTTCGGGCCTTTCGAATTCAACATGGGCACGCGCACGCTTCGCAGGGACGGGCGCATCCTCGGCATCACCACCGTGCAGATCGCGATTCTCAAGGTGCTCGTGCGGCACACGGGCCAGCCGATGTCGCGGGAAAAGCTCGCGCAGGTGGCGCGCGGGCGCGAACTCGGCGCCTTCGACCGCAGCCTGGACGTGCAGGTCTCCCGGTTGCGCAAGCTGCTGGAGGACGGGGCGTTTTCCTATATCCAGACGGTATGGGGCGTGGGCTACATGTTCGAGCCCAGCGGCAAGGATGGCGGCATCCGGTATCCGTCAGGGCCCGGCCACGCGGCATCCTGGTAGCTCCGGGCTGCCTCGGCGCCGCTCAGAGCCTGGACAGCGGCACCTGAAGATCGGCAAGCTGCTCCGGCGTGACCTCGGTGCCGCGCTCGATGAGCCTTCGCGCAAACCGCAGATCGCGCGCCGCGTTCGGCCCCAGCGCGGCGGCGACCTTGCCGCCATCCAGAAAGAACACGACGAAGCTGTCGCTCTCCATGTCGCCGCGCACCACGGCGCGATGTCCCGGCGCCGGCATGCCGAATATCTGGAGGTTGATGCCGTACTGGTCGGACCAGAACCACGGAAGCGGCTGGTGATCGACCGCGATGCCCAGCGCGGAGCGCGCGGCCGCGATGCCCTGCTCCTGCGCGTTCTGCCACGACTCCAGCCGCATCCGCCGGCCGGCGCGCTCGCAGTGCCAGACGGCGACGTCGCCGGCGGCGAGGATGTCCGGGTCGGAGCTGCGGCATTGCGAGTCGACCACGATGCCGCCTTCGCACCGCAGGCCGGCCTCGCGCGCGAGCTCGTCGTTCGCGATCAGGCCGATGCCGGCCAGCACCACGTCGCATGCCAGCGTGCGTCCGTCGGCGAGCGTGGCGATCAGGCCGTTGCCGTCCGCGTCTTGCGCCAGGCGCTCGATGCCCATGCCCAGTTCGACATGAACGCCGTGCAAGGCGTGGAGCCGAAGCAGGTAGCCGGATATCTCAGACGGAACGGTGCGCTCGCAGAGGCGCTGCATCGCTTCCACGACCGTGACCTCCAGCCCCTTCCTGCGGGCGGTCGAGGCCACTTCGAGCCCGATCCATCCGCCGCCGATGACCAGCAGCCGCCTGCCCGGCATGAGCGCGGCTCCCAGCGCCGCGGCATCGTCGAGGTTGCGCAGCGTGAAGACGCCGGGCAGCTCCGATCCGGGAATGCCCAGCCGCCGGGCACGGCCGCCGGTGCAGAGAATCAGTTTGTCGTAGCCGACGACGTCGCCGCCGCTCAGGTGCAGTCGCTTCGCCGCGCTGTCGATGCGCGTCGCGCTCACTCCCGGGCGCCAGTCCACGTTGAGCGCGTCGAAGGCTTCGGGCTTCTGCAGGCTGGTCGTCTCTGGAAGGGCTTCACCGGCGAGAACCGATTTCGACAGGGGAGGGCGCTCGTAGGGGCGATGCGCCTCGTCGCCGATCAGCACGATCCTGCCGCCGAAGCCTTCGCTGCGCAGTGTCTGCGCGGCCCATCCGCCGGCCTGGCCGGCGCCGACGATCGCGATCGTCTTTTCTTCAGCGCTCATGGTTCGTACCGTTGCAGATCAGCCCAGCGAAAGAAACACCCGCCCGCCCTCGATCTTCACGGGATAGGAGCGGATCGCTTCGGTCACAGGCGCGCAGGTGGGCTTGCCGTTGCGCACGTCGAACTTGCCCTGGTGCAGCGGGCACTCGATCTCGTGCCCTTCGAGAAAGCCTTCGCACAGGCGGGCATGCCCGTGCGTGCAGATGTTGTCGGTGGCGTAGACGTTGCCTTCGACGCTGTAGAGCGCGACTTCATTGCCGCCCACGAGGACGGCGATCACGTCGTCCGCCGGTACGTCGTCGACCGCGGCGGCGTCGGTCCATTGCAGCTCACTCATGGCGGTCCTCAGATCGGATAGATGACGGAGTTCGGGATCATTTCGCTGTCGTAGATGACCTGGCGCGAGGCGAACTTCAGGCCCTCCTCGGTGCGCACCACCACGTCGATGTAGCGGCCCACGCTGAAGACGCTCGAAAGCTCCGAGAGCTTGGTGCGGAAGACGGCGTAGTTGGCCTCCGACTCGATGCGCCCGGGTTCGGCCTTCAGCACCACCGGCGCGCCCACCACGTGGCGCTGATAGTACGGGTCGTGGAAGAGGGTCTCGCGGATGCCGTAGACACGATCCTTCAGCATGCCCTTGCTCTCGAAGGAAAGCGTGGCGAGCGGAAAGCCGCGCTCGTGGTTCTCGCGCGGCTGCAGCCGGTAGACGCAGTCTTCCGTGAAGAACTCGGGCCAGAGTTCCCACTGGCTGGAGCTCACGGCCTGGGCGTAGCGGGCGTAGAGCTGCGAAAGCTCGAAGTACTCCTGGAAGTCCATCGCTCAAGCCTCCATCACCTTGCGCCAGTACTCGTACATGCCCCGGATCAGCGTCTCGGTGACCATGTGGTCCGTGTCGCCGACCTCGCGGCCGCCGAGTTCGGCGAGCGTGCGGTGGAATGGCTTCTGCTCGAAGCCCTTCTGCGAGAGCTCGATCACCTCGCCGTCGTCGGCCGACACGAAACCCGCGGGGCCGAAGAGGTTGGCCTGGCGCAGCCGGCGCTGCGTCATCTCTTCCGTGTCGTCCTCGAAGCCGAAGTGCGTCCAGACGAAGTCGAAGGCGCCGGGACCGCTGGGCTGGATGTGCCGCGTCGAGACGCTGTTGACCTGCTGCTGCAGGATCACGCTCGGGAAGAGCGTCATCATCACCGCCGTCGGCCCGCCCCACCAGGGCTCGGGCACGATGTCGAGGAAGCGCGGGTCGTTGAGCTGCATGCTTTCCTTGAAGCTCGACACCTGGGTCACCTGGTCTGCCTTGCCGCTCGCGCCGCGCGTGGAAATCATGGCGGCGTGGCGGTGGTGCCGGTCCATCTTCAGCTCCGACTTGTTGTCCGCGCGCCAGAGCCCGAAGGTCACGAACCAGGTGTGCAGCAGGCCCGGGTGGTACGGGTCCTTGATGTTCTCCTGCATGAGCTTCCAGTTGCCCGGAATGCGCTGGCGGTTGTAGCCGAGGATGGTGAGCTTGCGGCCGTTGAAGAGCCGGTCGAAGTAGCCGAGGATCTCCGGGCCCATGAAGTCCTCGAGCGATTCGACCTCGGGGTCGAAGGCCGCGAAGACCACGCCGCCGCGCCGCGCCACCTTGAGCTTGTTGAGGCCGTGCTCGGCCGGCTTGAAGTCGGCCGGCATGCCGCCGTTGACCTTGCCGTCCTGCTTCACGCCGCGGCGGAAGGGCACGCCCTGCAGGTCGCCTGCGAGCGTGTAGTTCCATTGGTGGTAGGGGCAGGTGAAGCCGCCTTCCTTGCGGTTGCCGTGCCGCTCGCGGCAGAACTGCATGCCGCGATGGGCGCACACGTTCTCGACCACGCTGATGGAGTCTTCCGCATCGCGCACCATGATCACCGAGCGCTCGCCCACCACAGTGCGCTTGAAGTCGCCGACAGCCGGAATCTCGGCCTCCAGGCCGACGTAGCTCCAGTGGTTGCGATAGAAGAAGCGCTCCAGCTCCTGGCGGTGCAGGTCGGCCTCGGTGTAGGCCATGAAGGGGATGCGGCTGGTGCCCTGGCTCTCCCAGTGGATCTTCTGGGGGAAGACCGCCGATGCGGTGTCGTCCATTCTTGTGTCTCCTTGGCCGTCCGGTGGAGGGCGGCGTTCGTCTCTCGTGGGTGCGTCGATGATCCGCATTCGGGCGTCATCGCTCAATAGAATGTGATCAATAGTTCATATTGATTTCAAGAATGTGAGAAGCCGGCGATGGAGCTGAAGGACATCGATCTCAACCTCTTGGTCGTCTTCCAGCAGCTGCTCGTCGACCGCCGGGTCTCCAAGGTGGCCAGCAGCCTCGGTCTCTCGCAGCCGGGCGTGAGCAACGCGCTGGCGCGGCTGCGCAAGCTCACCGACGATCCGCTCTTCCTGCGCACGCCCAACGGCATGGAGCCCACGCCCTATGCGCAGCAGCTCGCGGAGCCGACGGCGCGCGCGCTGCAGGTCATCCACGCGGCGATGAACCAGAAGGCCTCGTTCGATCCGGCCACGTCGAAGCGCGCCTTCACCGTCGGCATGACGGACATCGGCGAGATCTACTTCCTGCCCAGGCTGATGAAGGAGATCGCGCGCGTCGCGCCCAACGTGTCGCTGAGCACCGTGCGCAACACGGCGGTGAACCTGCAGGACGAGATGGAGGCGGGCCACGTCAGCCTCGCGATCGGCCTGCTGCCGCAGCTGAAGGCTGGCTACTTCCAGCGCAGGCTCTTCAGGCAGAACTATGTGTGCATGTTCAGGCGCGGCCATCCGCTGGACGGCAGGAAGAAGGTGGCGCTCGACGACTTCTCCGCCGCCGATCACGTCGTGGTGGTTTCGGACGGCACGGGCCACGGCAAGGCAGACGAATTCCTCGACCGCAAGAAGATCACACGCAAGGTGGTGCTGACCGTGCCGCACTACGTGGCCGTGGGGCACATCCTGCACGACTCCGACCTCGTCGCAACCGTGCCCGAGAGACTCGCGCAGGCACTGGCGGGGCCCTTCGACCTGTCCTACGTGCGGCATCCGGCGAAGCTGCCGGAGATCGCGATCAACCTGTTCTGGCACGGCCGCTTCCACAAGGACCCAGCCATCGCGTGGCTGCGCTCGCTGATCATCGGGCTCTATGGCGAGGGCGGGTCGGGCTGAGGAGCGGGCTTCGCCGCTGCTACAGCTGGTCGGTGGGTACGAACCACGAGAAAAGCAGCAGCTGCAGCCGGGTCAGCATGCTCGAGTCGGGTTCGCTGTCCAGCACCTCGTTGTCGACGTCGCCGGTACCGACCCACTGCACGCTCTGGCCGTCGGGCTTGAGGGTGACGCGGTACACGCCCTCGATGTCGTCGAGCTGGTAGGCGAAGAGCAGGGCCTGGGTCAGGTCGAAGCTGCGCACGCGCACGCCGAACTCGGTGTTCAGGCGGGCGGAGCGCGGGTCGAGGTTCATGGAGCCGAGCAGCACCCATTGCCGGTCGACCAGCGCCAGCTTGGCATGCAGCCGCCCGCGCGCCTTCTTGAGCAGGGTGCGGAACTGGTCGCTGCGCTTCAACTGCTGCGTGCTCACCTCGTACAGGTTCACGCCGAGCTTGAGCATGTCGACGCGGTAGCGGTTGTAGTTGATGTTGACCAGCGGCTCGTCGCTGTCGGCCAGCGAGTTGGTGATGACGGTGATGTTCACGCCATGCTCGCGGCCCATGCGGATGCGCTCCATGCCCTCGTCGCCCGGAATGAAGTAGGGCGAGATCACGACCACGCTCGAACGGGCCGTGGCCAGCATCTCGTGGAAGCGCTGCGCGAGCGGCTCGACCGGGTGGGCCATCACGCCCAGCGCCTTGTTGGGGCTGTCCGCGGAGGCGTGGGCCTCGGCGCGCATCCATTTCGCCTCGTCGATGTCGGCAAGCTGCGCGCCCAGCGGCGGATCGCCGAGCAGGTCGGAAAACGGCAGCGGGTCGGGCGGCGGCGCGTGGGCGGGGGAAGTCGCTTCCTCGAAATCGGCCTTCAGCGCCTGCGGCGTGCGGCTGGTACCGGCCACCCGCTGCAGCGGGTAGACCACGTCGCTGTTCCAGTAGGTGTCGAAGATGGCGGCGGATTCGGGCACCACGGGGCCGGCCAGGAGCAACTCGAAATCGATGAAGTTGGCGCTCTCGCTGCGCAGGAAGTACTCGTCCGCGAGGTTGCGGCCACCCGCGATGGCCATGGCACCGTCGGCCACGAACAGCTTGTTGTGCATGCGGTGGTTGAGCCGGCGGAAGTCGGAGAAGAACTCCAGCCAGCGCCCGGAGGAATGGTCGCGCGCATTCACGAAGGGGTTGAAGAGCCGCACCTCGACGTTGGGCTCGGCTGCGAGGCCGAGCAGCAGGCGGTCCATGCCTGCCGTGTAGAAGTCGTCGAGCAGCAGCCGCACGCGCACGCCGCGGCGGGCGGCGTTGCGCATCTCGCGAAGCAGCAGGCGGCCGGTCTTGTCGTTGCCGAGCTGGTAGGTCTGGATGTCGAGCGACGACTTCGCACGTCGCATCAGCTCGAGCCGCGCGTCGAGCGCGAAGGAGGCCTCGATCAGCGGCCGCATGCTGCTAAGGCCGTCGGGCGGGGTGTTGAGGCTGATGGCCGCGCGGCCCAGTTCGGTGACCGGCGAGGCGGGGATGGCCAGCGTGGGCGGCTCGGGCGTGCGCGGCGGCAGGCCGGCGCAGCCGGTGAGCGCGGCGACCGCCACGAGCGCCATCAGCCGCAGAGCCGGACCGCGCGATGCGGGAAACAGAAGGGCGATGAGCTTGAGCATGAAGGCTGCCAACGCACGGTGAGCGTGCGGGCGGCATCGTAGCCGTTTCGCCTTCGCGCAGAAGACGCAATTTCGCAACGCAACGCCCTTCATCCAAGGCGGTGATTCGGGAAGGCGGAAATTTGTCACGCATAAAATGCGAATCGTTCTTATTAATTTGTAGAGGAGCGGAGCGGGAATGAAGAGGTTGGTGGCGCGGCGCAGGGTCGCATCAGTGCTGGCGGGATGCCTGGCGGTCTACACACAGCATCAGGTGCTGGCCCAGACGACGAATGCAGCCTCGCTGCCGGAAGTGCGGGTCGATGCCGGGGCCGAGACGGCGACCACGCCCGTTATCGGCTACCGAGCGAAGAACGCCGTCACTGCCACCAAGACCGACACGCCGCTTGCCGAGACGCCGCAGTCCGTCACGGTGGTCACGCGCGACCAGATGGTCGACCAGGGCGCGACCAACCTGCAGGACGCGCTCACCTACGCCGCGGGCGTGCGTTCCGACGCCTACGGCATCGATTCCCGTTCTGACAGTTTCTCCGTGCGCGGCAGCGACCCGACCATCTACCTCGACGGCCTGCAGACCTACTCCTCCGGCTGGTACACCGCCACCGCGCGGCCCGACCCCTACACCCTGGAGCGCCTCGAAGTGCTGCGCGGGCCCTCCGGGATGCTCTTCGGAGCGGGCACCGCGGGCGGCGTGGTCAACATGGTCAGCAAGCGGCCCCAGCAGGAGGCCTACCGCGAGGTCGGCGTGCAGTTCGGCTCCTTCGGCCGCAAGCAGATCCAGGCCGACCTGACCGGCCCCCTGACGGCGGACGGCGACTGGTCGTACCGGCTGGTGGCGCTGCACCGCAAGTCCGACACGCAGGTCGACCATGTTCCCGACGACCGCTCCCTCATCATGCCGTCGCTCACCTGGCGGCCGAACGCCGCCACGTCGCTGACGCTGCAGGCCCTGTGGCAGAAGGACAAGACCGGCAGCACCTCGCAGTTCTTCCCGTGGCAGGGCACGATCCTGCCGAACGTCAACGGCCCGCTGCCGTCGAGCCGCTTCATCGGCGAGCCGGGCGACGGCTACGACACCGAGCGCAAGACCTTCGGCTGGCTGTTCGAGCACAAGTTCGGCGACCGGTGGACCTTCCGGCAGAACTTCCGCGCGTCGCGCACCTTCAACGACTCGCACTACCACTACGCCGATTCGTTCTCCGAGCCCGGCGGCTGGTCGCTCGACCCGGTCGGCCAGCGCCTGCTCGGCCGCTACAACGACAAGTCGCTGGCCTGGACCAGCATGGCCGGCATCGACAACCACGTCGAAGGCCATTTCGACACCGGCGCGGTGCGCCACACGCTGCTCGTGGGGGCCGAGTACTCCCGCCAGCGCCAGGACAAGACCGAAGGCTCGGTCTACAGCACCATCGACGCCTATGCACCGGTCTACGGCCTCGGCTACGTGCCGGTCACCGAGTTGACGCGCAAGCCCCGCACCACGCAGCGCAATGCCGGCATCTACGTGCAGGACCAGATGAAGTGGAACAACTGGATCTTCGTTGCCGGGCTGCGCCATGACCGCAGCACCGCCGGCACGGCGGGCAGTGCTTCTGAAACGACGAGCGCCACTTCGCGCCGCCTGGGCGTGATGTACGCGCTGCCCTCCGGCTTGTCGCCTTACCTGAGCTACACCGAATCCTTCACCCCGCAGGCAGGCACCGACGCCGACGGCAAGCTGTTGAAGCCGTTGCGCGGCGAACAGGTGGAAGCCGGCGTCAAGTACCAGCCCCAGGGCTCGCCCACGAGCTTCACTGCCTCGGTGTACTCGCTAAAGGAAAAGAACCGTACCGTCTTCGACAGCACCAATCCGAACTATGGCCGGCAGGTCGACGCGACGAAGAACAAGGGCGTGGAGTTCGAGCTCAAGACCACCCTGGCGCGCGACTTCGATCTCATCGCCAACTACACCTACATCGACGTCGACCACAAGCTCACCGACACGCCGCGCAACCAGGTGTCGGTGTGGGGCAAGTACCGCTTCTCGATCGCGGGCGTGCCGGGCTTCTCGGCCGGCGCCGGCGTGCGCTACATGAGCGGCTTCCGCGATGTGGAAGGCGCGGGTGCGGGGCCCTACGTGCCTTCGGTCGCACTGCTCGACCTGATGCTCGCCTACGAGTCGGCCAAGTGGCGCTACGCCCTGAACATCAACAACGCCACCGACAAGACCTACTTCAGCACCTGCCTCGCGCGCGGCGACTGCTGGTACGGCGCGCGCCGCAACATCGTCGCCAGCGCGACCTACCGTTTCTAGAACCCCTTCCTCGATAGAACAGCCACGACATGAACAGCAGAAAGATCAAGACCTGGGCCTGGGTGCACAAGTGGAGCAGCCTCGTGTGCACCGTCTTCATGCTGCTGCTGTGCATCACCGGGCTGCCGCTGATCTTCCACCACGAGATCGGCCACCTGCTGGGCACCGAGGTCGAGGCGCCGAAGATGCCGGCGGACACGCCGCGCGTCAGCCTCGACCGCGTGCTCGAGGTCGCGAAGGCCAGGCACCCCGACCGCGTGGTGCAGTTCGCCTCGCAGCCCGAGGACGATGACGGCCTGTGGTTCGTCACGCTCACGCCCACGCCGGCGCCCACGGACGACTTCAAGTCGGTCGCGGTCGACGCGCGCACGGGCGAGGTGCTCGCGCAGCCCAAGTTCGACGAGGGCTTCATGTACGTGATGTTCAAGCTGCACGTCGACCTCTTCGCGGGTCTGCCGGGCAAGCTGTTCCTCGGGTTCATGGGCCTGCTGCTGCTGGTGGCCGTGGTCTCGGGCGTGGTGCTGTATTCGCCCTTCATGCGCAAGCTCGACTTCGGCACGGTGCGGCGCGAGAAGCGTCCGCGCCTGAAATGGCTCGACCTGCACAACCTGCTGGGCATCGTCACGCTGGTGTGGGTGTTCGTGGTGGGCGCCACCGGCATGATCAACACCTGGGCCGACTTGGTCATCAAGTACTGGCAGTACGACCAGCTCAGCGCGCTGCTGACGCCCTACAAGAACGAGCCCGTCGTGGCGGTGAACGACCGCGCCTCGGTGCAGCGCTCGATGGAAGCCGCGATCCAGGCGACGCCCGGCATGAAGCTGTCGTTCATCGCGTTCCCCGGCACGTCGTTCTCGAGCCCGCACCACACGACCTTCTTCCTGCGCGGCAACGAACCATTCACGTCGAAGCTCTTCCAGCCGGTACTGGTCGACGCCAAGACGGCGGAGGTGACCGCATCGCCCAAGCTGCCCTGGTACCTGTGGGCGCTGCTGGTGTCGCAGCCGCTGCACTTCGGCGACTACGGCGGCATGCCGATGCAGATCATCTGGGCACTGCTCGACATCGCGACCATCATCGTACTGGGCAGCGGCCTGTACCTGTGGCTCAAGCGCGGCAACACCGCGCCGGCGGCCTCGAGGAAGGTGCTGGAACATGAAGAGAGCAAGCCCGAGCACGTCGGCGTCTCGCAACCCGAGCCGGCACCGGCGATGAAGGCGCAGGCATGAAGCCGCAGCACCATCATCACGGCTTCTGGCAGATGTGGGGCTGGCCCATCGTGCTGGGCGTGCTCACCACCTTCGGCCTGATCTCGGCGCTCTTCAGCGACGGCGGCCTGGGCGACGTCCTGGCCTGGATCGCGCTGGGCATCCCGTGCGTGGTGTGCGTCTGGTACGGCTGGTGCAGGAAGCGGGCCGAGAAGGCCAGCGAGTCCTAGTTTTCCCTGAGAGTCGCGCCACCGCGACACGCGCGGCCGGCGCGCCAAAGCAGAATCGGCGCGATGAAGAACCTCGCGCCCGTTGCCTTCACCGCCGCCGGCCTCCTCCTTCTGCTCGCCGCGCCGCCGGCCGCGCGGGCGCAGCAGGATCAGCCCGCCGCCGGCCCGGGCCCCGGCAGCAACGCCCCGAGCCTGCGCGAGATCACCGTATCCGTTCCCCGAGGCGAGGTCGCACCCTTCAACGTGCCCGGCTCGGTCGACCGCGTCGATGGCGACGAGATGCGCGACAGCCGCCTGCAGGTCAACCTGTCCGAAGGCCTCGGCGCGGTGCCGGGCCTGCAGGTGCAGAACCGGCTGAACTACGCGCAGGACCTGCAGCTTTCCATCCGCGGCTTCGGTGCGCGCTCGACCTTCGGCGTGCGCGGCGTGCGCCTCTACGTCGACGGCATCCCCGCGACCCTGCCCGACGGGCAGGGCCAGACATCGAACATCGACATCGGCTCGCTGGACCGCGTCGAAGTGCTGCGCGGACCGTTCTCCGCCCTCTATGGCAACTCCTCAGGCGGCGTGGTGCAGGCCTTCACCGCCTCGGGCGAGGGGCCGCCGCGCCTGTCGTATTCGCTCGCGGGCGGCAGCTTCGGCACCTGGCGGCAGTCGTTGAAGCTCAGCGGATCGCAGGGCGCGGTGGATTACCTGCTCGACGCGAGCCGCTTCCACACCGATGGCTGGCGCGAGCACAGCGCCGCGAAGCGCGACATCGCCAACGGCAAGCTCGGCATCGCGCTGGACAACGGCGACAGGCTCACGCTGGTGTTCAACAGCGTGCGCATAGCCGCGCAGGACCCGCTGGGCCTCACCGCCGACCAGTACGCCCTGGCGCCGCGCAACGCGCCGCTGGCCACGCAGTACGACACGCGCAAGACGGTCGAGCAGACGCAGGCCGGCCTGCTCTACGAGCACCGCATCGACGCCACGCAGGGGCTGCGGCTCATGGTCTACGGCGGCCAGCGCAAGACCGTGCAGTTCCAGTCGATCCCGCCGTCTGCGCAGCAGAACCCGCTGCACGCGGGCGGCGTGATCGATCTTTCGCGCCAGTACGGCGGTGTCGACCTGCGCTGGAACGCCGCGCTCACCCTGGCCGGCCGGCCCTTCGACATCGTGGCCGGCCTGGGCTACGACAGCCTGCGCGAAAAGCGCCGGGGCTACGAGAACTACCTCGGGCCGGTGTCGGCTCCCGTGCTCGGCGTGCGGGGACGGCTGCGGCGCAACGAGCTCAACGAGGCATGGAACCTCGACCCGTACGCGCAGGCCACATGGCGGCTCACCGACCGCTGGACGCTCGAGGCTGGCGTGCGCCGCAGCAGCGTGCACTTCGACTCGCAGGACCGCTACATCGTCGGCACCAACCGCGACGACAGCGGCAGCGCGCGCTACAGCAAGACCCTGCCGGTAGCCTCGCTGCGCTACCAGGCGACGCAGGACCTGGCGCTGTACGGCTCCATCGGGCGCGGCTTCGAGACGCCGACGCTGAACGAGCTTTCCTACCGCGCCAACGGCGCGAGCGGCCTCAATTTCGCACTGCGCCCGTCGGTCAACGACAGCATCGAGATCGGCGCCAAGGCGCGGCTCGCCGGCGGCCTGCTCACGGCAGCGCTGTTCCAGACCCGCACGCGCGACGAGATCGTGACCGACACCAACGTCGGCGGCCGCGCCACCTTCCAGAACGCGGGCCGCACGAAGCGCAACGGCCTCGAACTGGGCTGGCAGCACGAGACAGCGAACCACTGGCGCACGCAACTGGCCTACACGTGGCTGGACGCGACCTATCGCGACGCTTTCTGCTCGCCGTCTCCGTGCGGCACCGCGAACACCGTGGCTGCGGGCAACCGCATTCCTGGCATCGCGCGGCAGTCGCTGTTCGCGTCGCTGGGCTGGGTGCCGCCCGAGGGCTGGCGCGCCGGCATCGAGATGCGCGCGCTCGGGCGCATCCAGGCCAACGACGCCAACACGGCGAGCGCGCCGGGCTACGCCGTGGCGGCGGTGTATGCGGGCTACCTGAAGAAGTGGGAGCGCTGGGAGTTCAACGCCTTCGCGCGCGTCGACAACCTGTTCGACCGGCGCTACGTGGGCTCGGTGATCGTCAACGAAGGCAACGGCCGCTACTACGAGCCGGCGCCGGGCCGCAACTGGACGGTGGGGCTGAGCGGCGCCTACCGCTTCTGACGCCCCACCATCTTTTTCTCTTGCTTACTTGAGGCCGGCTGCCGCGCGCAGTGCGGCGGCCTGGGTGGTCGCTTCCCAGGTGAACTCGGGCTCCTCGCGGCCGAAGTGGCCGTAGGCGGCGGTCTTCTGGTAGATCGGGCGCAGCAGGTCGAGCATCTGGATGATGCCCTTCGGACGCAGGTCGAAATGCTCGCGCACCAGTTCGGCGATCTTCTCGTCGGGGATGACGCCCGTGCCTTCGGTGTAGACCGTGATGTTCATCGGCTGTGCCACGCCGATGGCGTAGGCCACCTGGATCTGGCACTGGCGCGCCAGGCCGGCCGCCACGATGTTCTTGGCCACGTAGCGCGCCGCGTAGGCGGCCGAGCGGTCGACCTTCGACGGATCCTTGCCCGAGAACGCGCCGCCGCCGTGCGGGCAGGCGCCGCCGTAGGTGTCGACGATGATCTTGCGGCCGGTGAGGCCGCAGTCGCCCTGCGGGCCGCCGATGACGAAGCGGCCGGTCGGGTTGATCAGGTAGCGCGTGTCCTTCAGCCACTCCTTGGGCAGCACCGGCTTGATGATCTCCTCGATGATGGCTTCGTTGAACGATGCCTTCATCTTGGTGGGCGTCTCGCTCTGGTCGGGGCTGTGCTGGGTGGAGAGCACCACGGTGTCGATGCTGTGGGGCTTGCCGTCCACGTAGCGCATCGTCACCTGGCTCTTGGCGTCGGGACGCAGGAAAGGCAGGCGGCCGTCCTTGCGCAGCTGGGCCTGGCGCTCGACGAGGCGGTGCGCGTAGTAGATGGGCGCGGGCATCAGCTCGGGCGTTTCGTCGCAGGCGTAGCCGAACATCAGGCCCTGGTCGCCGGCGCCGGTGTTCAGGTGGTCGTCGCTCGCGTGGTCCACGCCCTGGGCGATGTCGTTGGACTGCTTGTCGTAGCAGACCATCACGGCGCAGCCCTTGTAGTCGATGCCGTAGTCGGTGTTGTCGTAGCCGATACGCTTGATGGTGTCGCGCGCGACCTGGATGTAGTCGACGTGCGCGTTGGTGGTGATCTCGCCGGCCAGCACGACCAGGCCGGTGTTGGTCAGCGTCTCGGCTGCCACGCGGCTGCGGGGGTCCTGCTCGAAGATCGCGTCCAGGATGGCGTCCGAGATCTGGTCGGCGACCTTGTCGGGATGGCCTTCGGAGACGGATTCGGACGTGAAGAGGAAGTCGTTCGCCATTTGTTCAAAACTCCTTGAATGACTTGGCGCGTTGCCAACTC
>Ga0209256_1000237_pt1 | contig 98230 bp, 91 predicted proteins | sample AraplaCol_mCL_r2_2_FD_184270 | JGI IMG/M metagenome (GOLD analysis project Ga0209256, IMG submission 184270) | Arabidopsis root microbial communities from North Carolina, USA - plate scrape MF_Col_mCL_r2 (SPAdes) (version 3) | ecosystem: Host-associated > Plants > Roots > Endosphere | place... | reverse complement strand
ACCGTATGAATGCATTATGCGAGGAAATTCAAATAGAAAACTTGTTAATGAAGTGTTATCAATTCGTACTTTAGGTTGTGCTAACGGCTCTGGCGGTGCCCATTTACTAGCGCGTATCTCGACGTCCACCGGGCTGAGCTGCCTCAAGACTGGTCGCGAGTTCGATTCCGATCAAGAGCCGCGATTTCCCGTTAGACTGTCTTCCTTCGCCTGACAAGCCGAACCGTCCGCATCAAGGCTATCAGGTCGGAACTCACATGCATCGTATGCATGTTTTTCATGCTGCATATTAATTTGAATAATGCTCGGTGTCAGCGGAGGATTGCCTGCCAACTAAAAAAGGGGAACTTGATGTTGAAAACGAAATCTTCGATGATTCTGGCCATTGGGGTGGCCGCAACGCTTGCAACACCGGCACTTGCGCAAGAGATCCCAGCGATCCAAGACGTCACGACGACCGGAAAATTCACGATCGCCAGTTCCCTCTCTTACGCCCCTTTTGAGTTCATCGACGAACAGGGCAAACCGACCGGCGTTGATATCGAGCTTGCGACTGAAGTTGCGAAACTGATGAAGGCGGAACTCGATATCGTCACGATGCCCTTCGCATCCCAGATCCCGAGCCTTGCCGCCGGGCGGATCAAAGTCGCATGGGCAAGCTTCTCTGTAACCGAGGAACGCCTGAAGCAGGTTGATTTTGTCACATTCCTTCAGGCGGGCTCCGTCATTTCGACGAAGCCGGAACTCAAAGATAAGTTCACTTCGCGGACTTCACTGTGCGGCGCCAAGGTGGCGATCCAGACAGGATCTGCAGCAGATCTCGCAGCCGACAAGCTGAACAGCGAATGTTCGGCGCAGGGGCTCCCAGCGGTCCAAAAATCACTATTCCCAGAACAGAAGGATGCGATCCAGGCAGTTCTGTCTGGGCGTGTCGAAGCTCAATTGGATGATTCTACGTCGAGCGGCTACTACGAAGCCGTCAGCGGGGGGAAACTGGTCATCACTAGCGAGAGTTTCTACCCGACGCCGCTTGGGGTGGCGGTTGCCAAAGGCGACACGGCAACCGCCTCGATGCTTGAGGCCGCATTAGAGCGGATTATGGCGAACGGAACCTACGCCGCGGTTCTGCAGAAGTACCATTTGACGGCATCTGGTATCTCGAAGCCCGTGAAATATACCGCCGCCTCCCAGCTTTCTCAGTGACACCAATGATCTCGTGGCTGCACAGCGGCACGACATTTCGTAAGCTTCTCGGAGGAGGCGATGAAACAAGAATTCAGCGGTGCAAACGGCAACGCAAAAATTGACCCCGAAGCCCTTACTGTGGTCCCACTGCGTCATCCTTTGAGATGGCTCGCCGTCGCGTGCGTCGGGATATGTGTCGCACTGATGGTCAAATCAGTGGTTTACAATCCGGAATTCCAGTGGCCGATAGTTGCGCACTATTTGTTCAACCCAATGGTCATGTCAGGTCTAAAGCAAACAATCGTCATTACTGCGGTTGTGATGCTGCTCGCCACGATCGGAGGGACGATCGCGGCGCTGATGATGCTCTCGAACAGCTCATTATTGTCGGTTCCTGCGCGCGTCTTCGTGTGGTTCTTCCGGGGCACGCCGGCGTTGGTTCAGCTGATCCTCTGGTACAATCTGTCACTTGTCGTCAGAGATTTCACGCTCTGGATCCCGGGATACGGGACCGTGTTTTCAGTGGCGACCAACGATGTGATGACGCCGTTCGTCTCAGCGGTGGTGGCGCTTTCTATCCACGAGTCCGGTTACATGGCGGAGATCGTTCGTGCCGGCTTGAACTCGGTCAACCGCGGACAAAATGAGGCCGCTGCCTGCCTTGGGATGGGACCCAGCCTCACCTTGCGTCGCATCGTCTTGCCTCAGGCTATGCGCATGATCGTTCCGCCAACCGGCAATGAGGCCATCAGCCTTTTGAAGACTACGTCGCTCGTCAGTATCATTGCCGTAAGCGACCTTTTGTACTCGGCACAAGCCATCTACACCCGGACATTCGAGACCATCCCGCTCCTGATTGTCGTCTCGTTTTGGTACCTGGCTGTGGTTTCTGTCATGTCAGTGGGGCAGCACTACCTCGAACGCCACTTTAGCCGCGACGAACAGCGTGCCCGGCTCAATCTTAACACCGTGCTCGGCAGTGCGTTTCGTATGGGCAGGAAGGGAGCATTCGCATGAGCACCAATGTTTCGCATCACGAACGTTTTGGTGTTGATCCTACGACCATGGTTTACGCCGCTGGCGTGCGCAAATCGTATGGCCATCTTGAAGTTCTGAAGGGCGTGGATCTGACGGTAAAAGCCGGAACCGTCACCTGCATTATCGGACCGTCGGGCTCTGGGAAGAGCACATTCCTGAGGTGCATCAATCATCTTGAGGAAATCAACGGCGGGCTCATGCTCGTGGATGGCGATTTCGTGGGGTATCGTCTTGAGGGCGCAAAACTCCTGGAACTACCGCCTTCGGCAATTTGCCGGCGGCGTGCGGACATCGGGATGGTCTTTCAGCAGTTCAATCTGTTTCCGCATATGACTGTGTTGAAGAACCTGATCGAAGCGCCCGTCCGGGTCCGCGGCGAGAGCGTTGCAAGCGCTACCGCGCGCGCGTTAGAGCTGCTCCAACGCGTCGGCCTGACCGAGAAGCGGGATGCTTATCCCCGGCAGCTGTCGGGAGGGCAACAACAACGCGTGGCGATTGCTCGCGCTCTTGCGATGAACCCAAAGGTTCTTCTCTTTGACGAGCCGACCTCCGCACTCGACCCTGAGCTGGTTGGTGAGGTTCTCGATGTGATGAAGGACCTTACGAAAGAGGGGATTACCATGGTTGTGGTGACCCACGAGATTGGTTTCGCCCGAGAGGTCGCCGACCAACTTGTGTTCATGGATGGGGGCGTCGTCGTAGAGTCCGGCGTTCCAAAGGAATTGATCGCGAACCCTCAGTCTCCCAGGACGCGGGAATTCTTGGCCCGCGTGCTCTGACATCCAATTGCACTTATTTTCTTAGCGTCCGCCTGAAGAGGCGGCGCAACGGAGGAATCATGCCTACAACATACGCGAGGTCTAGCGCTGACGCAGCGACCTATCAGAATGACAGCACGGCTGAGTTTGATTTCGACACTCTTCCTGACCGCAGGCGCCTTAGTACCGCAAAATGGGAACTGGAGATTGCCCGAAAGAACGATCCCACACTCCTCTGCTTCGGGACCGCCGAACTGGACTTCGTATCCGCGCCAGCGATCCGCGCCGCTATGGAAGAGGTCGCTCGGACGGGACACTTTGGCTACCCATTTAAGCGGGCGTCTTACTACGACGCGATCATCGGATACTTCGAACGACGTTTTGCGTGGAAGATCCAGAAGGCCTGGATAGCGAGCAATGTCGCAATCTACACCTCGATGAGGCTGATTATCGAGGAACTCTCATCCCCGGGCGACGAGATTGTCTATCAGACGCCGGTCCATCACATTTTCCCGGAGATAATCCAGCTGTGCGGGCGTGTGCCTGTTGCCAACCCTCTGCGCAAGCGCAGTGGCCGCTACGAGATGGATTTTGATGATCTTGCGTCCAAAACAACGGAGAAGACAAAACTGCTGTTGTTGTGCAGTCCCCATAATCCTGTAGGGCGCGTTTGGCGCCGTGACGAACTCGAGCGCTTGCATGACTTCTGCGCATCCCGAAACATCATTGTGGCCACGGACGAGGTCTATTGCGGTCTCATCTTTGAGGGAAATTCCTTCACACCTTTTGCGTCGGTCTCAAAACAGGCATCCCTGAACTCAGTCACGATGGTTTCGGCCAGCAAATCGTTCAACCTGACAGGGTTGAAGCACTCACTGGTGATCGCGGAAAATCCGGAGATTATGGGCGCATACATGCGGGGCTTGGCTCGCAGCAATCTCACCTTTGGGGGATCGACCTTCGGTGAGGTCGCTACAGAGGTCAGTTTCCGCGACTGTGACCGGTGGTCTGCAGCGCTTATGCGCTACATTGAGGGCAACTACGAATATCTTCTATCGTTTTTCAGCGAGCACATTCCCGCCGCCACCGTGACACGGCCAGAGGCGACTTACTTTGCGTGGCTCGACTTCAGCCATCTCGGTTTTTCACTAGCCGAACTTCGTGCCTTCTTCGAGGACGATGCCCATGTTGTCGTTACTCTCGGTGAGTATCTAGGACCAGGCGGCGAAGGCCACGTGCGTTTCAACCTTGGGACATCGCGTGCCCTCATTGTCCAGGGACTAGAGCGGATACGCATCGCTTATGCTCGTCGAATTGCCCCGCAAAACATTTTGTAGGAGAAGGCAATGATCTCATCATTTGAAGAGCGTGTCCTGGAACTCGGCATCGATTTGCCGGTGCCTCCGGCGTCTGTGGCAAACTATGTGGCTACCTATCGAGCCGGCACTTTGCTCGTCGTTTCTGGGCAATTGTGCATGGATTCGTCTGCAAATTTGGTTGCGAGGGGAAGGGTTGAAGAGGACATTACAATAGAGGAGGCGGTGCGCGCCGCGCGAACCTGCGGGATCAATGTCTTGGCTCAGGTCCGCAGTGCACTTGGTAGCCTTGATCAGGTGAAGCAAATCGTTCGGCTTGGCGGGTTCATCGCAGCGTCTCCTGATTTCCGAGAACATGCTCGGATTATGAACGGCGCTTCGGACCTAATGGTGGAAGTGTTCGGAGAGCAGGGTCGTCATACTCGTAGCACTGTAGGGGTGGCATCCTTGCCCTTTCAGGCATCTGTGGAGGTTGAAGCAATCATTGAGATTGTCTGACCGGTTTACGGACGTGGCCGAACTAGATTGAGCCGCTGATACGCTGCGTCCTTCAAAGTACGCTGCGTATCATAGGTTGAAGTAATTAGGCTTCGGAGCCAGGCGAGACCGGCTTCCGTTTCGGCGGAGCGCTCATAGATGAGGAAGACCCTCACGTCCGGCAACGGAAATGGTGAGGGGACGATCCTTGTCTCGGTTTCCTCCGAGAGTGCATAAATGAAGTCGTCGCCGAAGACTGTCACCATTGGCGTACCCCTAATGATCCAGGGCGCTACGAGGTAGTGCGGAATGGTGGCCACGACGTTACGCTTCAGTCCCAGGCCTCGTAAAACAATATCTGCAACGCCATCGGCTTTGCCGTCTGCAGAGATTTGCAGATGGGGTGATGCGAGATACTTCTCTTGGGAGAAGTCGTCCAAGAGCGGATTACCCTTCCATCCTGCGCAAACCATGGTGTGTTGAGAAATCTGAACCACCGTCAGATGCTCGTCTTTCAAAGAGAAGTTTCCGAGGATAGCGCATTCGATCTCTTTGTTTTTCAATAGTTCGACAACGTCCGACTCACGGGTGTGAATAGCATTCAGTGTTGCATTGGGCGCCTGTTGCGAAAAGTTAGCGATCAAGGTCGGTAAGATGGTCACGGCCGCCGAGTCGGAAAGACCAATTCGGAAGTTTCGAAAGGTCGTGGCCGGTTCGAAATTGAGGTGCCGGTCAACGACTTGTTTGATCTCAGAGAGCGCGCGGGTGAGAACAACGGCAAGCTCTTTCGCTCGTGCCGTCGGTTCCATGATACCAGCATCGCGAGAAAACAATTCGTCGCCAAATATCTCTCGCAGTCTGGCAAGAGCGTGACTTGTCGCCGATTGCGTTCGCCCGAGCCGGGCAGCGGCCTTCGTAACGCTGCGCTCCTGCATCAGCACGTCGAACGTTCGAAGAAGGTTGAGGTCGATCTGGTTGAGCGAAAAAGGCTGGGGGGCACGGGACATTGACAACGCCACTATTATTGCTGCGCATATCGCATAGCACGAAAATGCAGCGAAATGATACGGAGCGGTCTGTGGCAGCTCTCCTCCGCCATTTGCTGCGTATCAAAAAACGGCGCCTTTAACCGTTGACAGCGGAGGCCGGAATCGAAGTGCGGGAATGTTCCTCCATGGCCCATCGGCGAGTGGTATGGTGGGCCCGGCAGGACTCGAACCTGCAACCAATCGGTTATGAGCCGACGGCTCTAACCGTTGAGCTACAGGCCCCACCAGGCCAGTTTCTAAGGAGAGCAAGCCGATTGATCAAGCTCGGGTCGCGATGAATTCCTTTGCAAACTCTGGCGCTAGGAGGGAAGCGGGTTCGTGGCGTCGCAGCAGGGGGCTAGTTTTCACGTATCGTAGCGACGATTCTCACGTTCCGCACTACAAAGATCGCATGATGTTTCGTCGGGCACGGCGTGGGCCGGACCAAAGCCATCGCAGGTCCGGTATCACCCGAGCGAATTCAATTGATCCGGAAGAGTCTGGATCATCGGCAAGCCTAAACAAAGCGCATGTAATTCGAAAAGAAATGGCCCCGTCGCAGGTGACGGGGCCAGGGGCTATTTCGGACTTCACTCCGGGGATTGGTGAAGCCGGCCATGTGATCCCAAGGGGACATTTGGGATCAGGACAAGCGAGAAAACGCACGTGGGCTGAAATGGTTCCTGTCGGCCGGGAGCGAGCCCAAAAGAATGGCCCCGAAAGGCGACGACGGAGCCAAGCGAGCGTGTACCTGGCAGGCTCCGCTGGACAATGGCTTCGCGTCGGAGCCCGGTCGATCATCCGGCGTCGTGGATCATCGGCAAATCCAAAAACGGCCACCGATCCGGAAAGTTCCCTATGCGTCCGGTCTATGCCGCACGGCGTCGGTGTGCTGCTCGAACCACATGGCACTCTCGAACAGAGCAGCCTCGTCGCTCATCCCTTTGCGAAATTGCTCGGTGATATGGCGCGCCAACCGCTCGGCGCGCTTTCCGTAGCGGGGAATGCTGCACCAGATACACACCCGGTCGAATGTTCGTTGAAGCATATCCAGTTCGTCGGGGCTCATCTGGACGGCAGGCTCTTCTGCGATCTCCTACATCGATATTTCCGGATTGCGGTGGACGAGCGCTTCAGCGTTCACTGGCGCTACCGATCTCTTGTCAAAACCGTTTCAGGGCGCTGCTCTCTCGGATGCCTCTCTGGTAGCAACTGAGAAGGCGCCTGGCGATCACTGCTGCCGTCTCACAATCCCGCGACAGCCCGCGTTCGCGCAGGATGTCTTGGAAGATCCGATCGATCTCCCTCATTTCGTGAGGGAGAAGCGCCATCGATCTGGGCAGGGAATGCATCCGCGACCTCCTTTCTAAAGGGGGCGGCGCGAGGTTCCCTCCGCCGGAGCCCCGTAGTTCGAAAATCGAGTGTGAAGAAAAAATAATATCGGCTCATCAATCCGACAAGATAGCCAAAAGGGGTGATGAGGTCGCTTAAGTTCGGTTTTCAGATCGCGAATGGTCTGATCGGGCAAGCAGCTCGACCGGGCGTCAAGGCGGTCAGCGGCGATGTCACGGTAACGCCTTGTGAGGAGCGGCTGCGATAGACGCACGAGCATGAACACCTCGCCAGTCAGCTACAAGCGCCATCGCTTCCCACCCCAGCTCATCGCCCACGCGGTCTGGCTCTACTTTCGGTTTCCGCTGAGCCTGCGCCTTGTCGAGGAATTGCTGCTGGAGCGCGGCATTGCCGTCTCCTATGAAAGATCCGCCGCTGGGGAAAGAAGTTCGGCCCGGATTATGCGCGTCGCCTTCGCCGCAAGAAGCCTAGCGGGAACGATGTGTGGCATCTGGACGAGGTCGTCATCATCATTGCCGGCAGGAAACACTGGCTATGGCGGGCCGTCGATCAGGACGGGTATGTGCTTGACGAAATCGTCCAGAATCGCCGCAACACCAAGGCCGCCAAGCGATTGTTGACCCGTCTTCTGAAGAAACAGGGTATCGCACCAAAGCGGATGATCACTGACAAGTTGCGCTCTTATGGAGCAGCCCGGCGGCAGGTTATGCCGCACGTCGAACACCGATCCCATAAAGGTCTGAACAACCGGGCCGAGAATTCTCATGTGCCGCTGCGAAAACGGGAGCGGATGATGCAAGGTTTCCGATCACCGGGAGGCCTTCAGCGCTTCGTCTCCGTCTTCTCCGCTGTCCGTAACCTCTTCGTCCCACCCCGCTCACAACGCTCCGCATTCCAAAACCGCGTTCACCGCAGCCAGGCGATCGCAGCGTGGAAAGCTGCTGCCGGAGCCATGGCCTGAGATCAATCCTCAAGGCAGAAGTCTCCCATGCATCCGATGTCAAGTTAAGGTGACATCGCCTCAGCCTTCTCTTCGCTGGCATCAAAGTCTCCTCGTGTACCGGGAGGCTTGATGCCAAAGTTGCTGTCCCAAGGGGTATCTTCAGAGCCGGAAACCGGCCGGTCGTTGATTGGAATCGTGGCCGGCTTCGTTTCGGAATCAGCGGCCGACTTCACCGGAATACGCACTGAAGGTCGGCGTAGTCTCCCGGGGTACCTTTGAGGCGAAGATACGCGAACTCATTGAGGCGGACCCCGACCTGTTGTTGTAGGCATCGAGCGCACGCGTAAAGTCGAGTGCATCATTACGTCGAGCGCGTGCTTCGATCACTCCTACTCCTGATATCGATCGCGCTTCTGTGGTTGTGCGCGCAGGCTCTGATGCAGTCTACTCGCCGCCCAGTCGTCGAAACGATTGCCGTTTCGTCCTGTGATCGCGGTTTCTGGAGCGCTACGCTTTTTCCGCTCTTGTTTTGAGTATCTTCATGGCCGCGTTGGCTCGCCATCTGCAACCGCTTTCCAGTTCGCCATCCCATATGCAGGCCGCGTTCGGTCGGCCTCTGGCCCGCAGCGGCGGACCAGCGCTTCGGGCCTATATCAATAGCATCTCGCTGGGTACGTCGGATAGCGGTATCCGGGCAAATGTCGCCCATTGCCTGTCGGTATTTCGGGCACGGGGCGGCCGCCGTGCGTCGGCTTGTCCTCTGGCGCGCGGCTTTCGAACGCTGGGAGGCCCGGAGTTTTGCGGCAAAGGACGAAAAGCAAAAGCTGTGTCGTCCCGCCAACATGCTGCAAAACGCTGGCATGGCCGCAATATAAAGCTAAACGCCTCCCCTTCGCGGGACCGGTACTAGGCTTCCCGTGGCCTCAGCTGGAATCTCGGGGGCGCCGCGATCGCTGGAATGCGAAAAGCGGATCCAACAAGATGTGGGTTACGCGTCATGAGCGGTCAAAAGAGACCTTCAGAGTGGACTGTCTAATGTAGAGATCAAAAGGCACATCATTATGCTGCAGTGAAATGTCACCGGAAAGCAGGTTTACGAGCATTGCGATCGCACGCTCGCCAATGCGATCGGGATGAAGATCTAGTGCTGTGATGGAGGGGTCCGACTGAAGGACACGAGGCGTGTTTGTCGTCGTGATGACGCCAAGCTGCTCTGGAATGCGCAGGCCGAGCTGTCTGGCAGCTTGCAATACTCCTAGGGCGCCCTCCTCATTCGTAGTGTAGATAGCGTCCGGGGCCTTGTCCCCAGCCAACAACTCACGCGCGATATGGGCAGATGCAGCAATGTCCAGTTTTTGTGAAGAGGCTATGATGGCTGGGATGTTTTTTTCGTTGGCCCACGATTTGAACTCAGCAGCGGTCTCTGAAAGATATGAAATTGGGTAGCTAAACGTAAGCAATGCCGGGCGTCGATAGCCAGAATTAAACAGGTGGTCCAGTCCTGTTCTCAGTAGAGTTTCGACGCCATAGTCAATTGTACCGATAATTCCAGGACCTTTGTCTTCGATTTTTCTGTTCGGCTTGCCAATAGTTATGACAGATCCGCCGCTATCTCGAACATGCAAAAAAAGACCCTCATCTCCCACTGGATCGAGGACAATTGCTTGGCGAATGCCAATTTTCGAGAGAATTTCCCTGTTCGTGTTGGGAGGAACGACGACGACCAGCCACCCCTGTTGAAGGGCGGCCCTCGAAGCGCCATTAAGCAACTGCGTCGCGAAAGCTGAATCTGTTATCGGTGACCCTTCAGCTGCATGGCCTATCTGAAACCCGATCAAGCCCGTCTCTGTACCACGAAGGCCTCGCGCGTAACTACTTGGAAAGTATCCCATCTCCCTGGCGGTATCGAGGACCAATTGCCTGGTTTTCGCACTGACCCTACCTTTGTTATTGAGGGCAAGAGATACGGTCGCAGACGACATCCCAATTGCCTTCGCGACATCTCTGATATCGACTGCCATCAATGGCCTCCATTCAACCTGAGCAAACTAAACCGGGCGGGTCTTTGCAATCGTGCAACCGTCTTTGCCTGTTAAACTATTTAACCAAAATGTCAAAGCAGAAATTGATGCCCTTCGCGAGATTTTGAATAGCATTGTCGTGGCTACTACGGTGTAATTAAATGCGTATTCACATGATTCTGGTTGAGTCACACGGGCAAGATTTGATAAACCGGAGATAAAAAATGATAAAACGTATTGACAGGATGTCTGTGTTGCCGCACCTTGCGTGAAGGTCCGGTGCGATCGCCGGCCCCCTTTGGGAGCGAAATATGAAAATCAATCAGACTTTACCCGAGGTGAAGGTCACCGCAGAGCATATTGAGCAATTCGAGCGCGACGGGTTCCTGGTTGTCGAAGATGCCCTGTCGAGCGAAATCGTCCGGCAGCTGCTTCAGACCATAGACGGGCTGGAGGCGGAATTCAGCGCATCGGATCATCGGCGAAATGTGTTTGGACTGGATGTCCGTCCGATCGTCGGCAAGGACCCGCTCTTCTTCGACCTGATGACGTGGCCCACGACGTTCCCGCTCGCGGTCAGGTTCCTGAACCATTACAATCTTCAACTGATGACGTCTCATCTCATCAAGGTTCCGCCTCAGCCTGGTAAGCGAAATGTCGGCTGGCATCCGGATGGCGGTATTCCCGGTATTCAGATCGGAGGCCGGCGGGCCTTTACGAGCCTCAAGATCGGATACTTTCTCACCGACCTGCTGTCGCCGAATATGGGATCGCTGCTTGTCGTGCCGGGAAGCCACCGGCTGGCTGGGCCACCTGTTTTCGAAGCGGGCGGTGGCGATCCTGTCGGCACGGTCGAGCTAAAAATTCGCGCCGGCTCGGCGGTGATATTCCAGGAAGGACTTTGGCATGCAGGTGCGACAAACAGCTCCGAAAAGACCCGTGTCGTTCTCTATTTCGGTTATGGGTTCCGCTATCTTCGACCTATCGACTACGTACAAATGCCCGAGGAGCTTCTCGATCGGTGCAATCCCATCGAGAGGCAGCTTCTAGGTCACAAGGCGACGCATCTGGGCTACCAAGCGCCGCAGGATGCCGACTGCCCCCTGAAGCCATGGTTTCAGGAGCGCTTCGGCAACCAATGGCTCCCTGACTAGCGGGAACTTGCGGGGGCGCTGAATTGCGCGCCGGGCTGGTCCCGTCGAGGTGAAAACAAATAAAAAAGGGAACGAGATGAAAAACCGGTATATGAAACCAAATTCGTTGATGCAGCTGCTGGATGGCAGAGGAGTTGACAGGCGCCAGTTTCTGAAATCTGCGGCGATTTTTGGTTTGGGCGCGACCGCCGGGGCGACAGGCTGGCCCGGCAGTTCAGGGGCCGCCGCCCCACGCCGCGGGGGCACGTTTCGCGTTGGCATTCATGACGCCAATACCACGGACAATGTCGATCCCGCGACCCCTTTCGGGATCTATATGACGCAGCTGAACAGTGCGTTCCGGGGCTACCTGGTTGAGATAAACCCTGACAACTCCATAAGCCCCGATCTCGCGGAAAGGTGGGAGGCAAGTTCAGACGCCCTTACATGGACATTTCCGATCCGCAAGGGTGTCGTGTTTCACAGCGGCAAGACGCTCACGGCCCAAGATGTTGCCGCATCGCTTCAATATCACCTGGGTGAGGGAAACAAGTCGGCCGCCGCGACGCAACTTGCCGACGTCGAAAGTGTGCGTGCCGATGGCGACGCTATCGTTGTCGTATGCAAGCGGCCTTTCGCTGATCTGCCCTACTTTCTCACTGACAAACAGCTCGTGATCGGACCTTCCGATGAATCGGGAAAGGTCGACTGGACCGGTTTGGACGGGACGGGTCCTTATCGCATCACTCGCCATGAGCCCGGCGTCACGACCGAGCTTGTCCGTCATGCCAACTATCATAAGCCTGACCGGGCGTGGTTCGATGCCGTTCAGCTGATAGCCATGAACGACGGCAATGCTCGCATCGGCGCGATACGCAGCGGGGCGGTAGACGTGATCAGCGAGTTTGATTTGCGGTTCGCGCCACAGTTGGCGGCATCTCCCGGTATCGTGATCGACGAGACCGCGAGCGGCGCCCATGTCTGCCTTGCAATGGATTGCAGCATCGCGCCGTTCAACAATCCCGATGTCCGGCTTGCGCTCAAGCATGCTGTCAACAGAAACGAGATGATCGACAAGGTTCTTCGCGGGCATGGGACGCTCGGCTCGGATAACCCGATCGGCCCTATCACGCCGTTTCATGCCAATATTTCTCCTGTGGGGTATGATCCGGAGAAGGCCCGATCCTTGCTCAAGAAGGCGGGTTTTGAAGGTCTCAAGGTAACCTTGTCGGCGGCTGATATTGCATTTGTCGGAGCGGTCGATACCGCGCTTCTCTTCAAGGAGACGGCACGTGCTGCCGGCATCGAAGTCGAGGTGGTCCGCGAGGCCGATGATGCCTATTGGTCGAATGTCTGGATGAAGAGGCCGTTTTTTGTATCTCAGTGGGGTGGCCGCCCGACCCCGGACGCGATGTTCTCGCTCGTTTACGCCGGCGATGCGGCTTGGAATGAAACGCGTTGGCGCAACAGTCGGTTCGACACGCTCTTGAATCAAGCGAAGGGTGAACTCGATGGCCAACGCCGCGCGGCACTCTATGGCGAGATGCAGCGGATTTGTTCGGAGGACGGCGGCGCGATCATCCCGTTTTTCCGCAATCGCCTATCAGCGCGTCGTAGTAATGTTGCACATGCTGGCGCGGTCTCCGGCGTATGGGAACTGGACGGGGGACGCTCCTTCGAGCGGTGGTGGTTTTCTGAATAGCTCGTTATCGCGGCCAGAAACGATAAAGACACTTATGAAGTGTCCTGACGGGGATATCCATGAACCATATATTCTTTATGGTGGTAAAGCGCGTTGCGTTGGGCTTGGTGACGCTCATTGCCGTCTCCATGATTGCGTTTCTTTCGATGCAATGTCTCCCGGGAGATTTCGCGACCCAGATACTTGGGCAATCGGCCACTCCGGAGGCTGTTGCCAGCCTTCGTCATGAGCTGGGCCTGAACGATCGCATGCTGCATCGTTATACCCTATGGATCAGTAACGTCCTGCAGGGCGATTTCGGGACGTCATTTGTGGGAAGAGGGCAGGGAACCCCGCGAGAGGTCGTCTACCTCGTGTTGCCGCGCTTGGAAAACTCGCTTTTTCTCGCGAGCTTCGCGGCATCGATCGCAATACCGCTCGCTTTGGTTCTCGGTGTGCTGACTGCGCTGTGGCGCAATACCGTTTTCGATCGGGTCGTGAATGCGACCACACTGGTCTCGATTGCCTTGCCGGAGTTCTTTGTGGCCTACTCTCTGATCCTGGTTCTGTCGATCATGACCGGGTGGTTCCCGTCATTGGCGAGCATACGGCCGGACATGCCACTCTACGAAAAGCTCTATACGACTGCGTTGCCCGCATTCACATTAGTTCTTGTGATTCTCGCTCATTCGATGCGGATGGCTCGAGCATCGATCATCGGCCTGCTTGGCAACAGCTATGTCGAAATGGCGCGCCTCAAGGGCTTGTCCCGATTGAGGACTATCTTACGGCATGTTCTGCCAAACGCATGGGCGCCGATCGCCAATATCATCGCCTTGAACCTCGCCTATCTGATCGTCGGCGTGGTGGTTGTCGAAGTGGTGTTTGTGTATCCGGGTCTGGGACAGCTTATGGTCGACTCCGTTCGGACACGCGACATGCCCGTCATCCAGGCGTGCATCTTGTTGTTCTCGGGAATCTTCGTTCTGCTCAATCTGCTCGCGGACATCGTATCGATCGCCACCAATCCCAGACTTCTCCATCCCCGGTGATCAGAAGGACGTTACGGTGATGACGCACAGGAATGATCTACTAGACAGCAAGATGCGCAATCACTGGCGCCATGCATGCAAGCTGCGTGGTGTCCCGGCGAGCGTGCTGGTGAGCGGCGCCGTTCTCGCCGGCTTCGCACTTGCTGCGATTTTTGCTCCGGTGCTCGCGCCGTATGGGGAAGGCGAGGTGTTCCCGCAATCCTATGCCGGTTGGGACCGTCATTTCCTTTTAGGTACCGATAGCCTGGGACGCGACACGCTGACCCGGCTTATATACGGCGCTCGAAACAGTATCGGCGTCGCCCTGGCCGCGGCCGCTCTGTCCTTCTGTACCGGGGTCGCGCTCGGGCTTGTCGCGGCGCTGAACAGGTCCTGGCTGGACGAGGTTCTTGGTCGTGCCGCAGATATCGTGCTCGCTGTTCCAAGTCTGATCTTTGCGCTCATGCTCCTTGCCATGTTCGGATCGAGTGTCCTGAACATAATCCTCATCATCGGCTTCCTTGATGCCAGCAGAGTGTTCCGCGTCGCAAGGTCACTGGCATTGGGCATCGCCGTGATGGACTATGTGGAAGCTGCGCGAGTGAGGGGCGAAGGTACTCTTTGGCTTATGTGGCGGGAAATTCTTCCGAATATCGCGCCGTCGCTCGCGGCGGAGTTTGGTCTCCGTTTTTCGTTCGTGTTCCTGACGATCGCGTCACTGTCATTTCTGGGTGTCGGATTACAGCCCCCCACGGCCGACTGGGGCTCGATGGTGCGGGAGACGGCGTCGCTCATAACATTCGCCGATTTCGATCTCAAAGCAGGCATCACGCCCTTGCTGCCCGCAATGTCTATTGCCGCAATAACCGTCGCCATCAATTTTGTGGTCGATTGGTTTTTCGGAAGAGAGGATGGCGCCGATGTTTTCTGATCCTGTACCAGTTACTGAGAATTCCGCTTTGCTGGAGATCAGGGACATCCATCTTGAAGGGAGGTCTGGCGGTCGATGGCGTTCGATTCTTTCGGGGGTGAATCTGACTGTCCGGCGCGGCGAGGTGTTGGGCCTTATCGGTGAGTCAGGGGCAGGGAAATCGACACTCGGTTTGCTTGCTATGGGGTTTGTGCGGGCGGGCTGCCGGGTAACGTCCGGCAGTGTTCGTTTTCTTGACCACGACCTTTTGCAATCACGCGACGCCGATTGCGATCGATTGAGAGGCGCACGCGTTACCTATGTCGCTCAAAGTGCGAGTGCGTCGTTCAATCCGGCACTGCGCCTTCTGAAGCAGACGGTTGAATCGACTATTCTTCACCGACTGTCCCGGAGAGACGCGGCGGAGCGGGACGCTCGTGAACTCTTTGCCGCGCTTGGCCTACCAACGCCGGAAACCTTTGGAGATCGCTATCCGCATCAGGCGTCGGGTGGGCAGTTGCAGCGCGCAATGACGGCCATGGCAATGTCGCCGAGACCTGATCTGATCGTGTTCGATGAGCCGACCACTGCCCTGGATGTCACCTCGCAGGTCGAAGTCCTCGCGGCGATGCGTGACATCGTTAGGCGATTTGATACAGCCGCCATCTACATTACCCACGATCTCGCGGTGGTTAGTCAGATGGCCGATCGAATCAAGGTCATGAAGGACGGTCGAGAGGTTGAAGAAGCGCCGACGCGGGACATGCTCGCGAACCCGAAGAGCGACTACACACGGAGTCTGTGGGCCGTTCGGAAAATGAATAAGCCCGAGGTCGATTCCGAAGAATATGCAATAAGCGCGGAGAACCTCTGTGCCTCGTACGGTTCGGTCAAAGTCCTCCATGATGTCACATTGAAAGTGCCGCGCGGCCGAACGACGTCGATTGTCGGTGAATCGGGCTCCGGAAAATCCACATTCGCACGGGTTATCGCCGGACTTCTGAAGCCCGATTCCGGGGCGCTCCAGTTCTTCGGCCAGCAACTCGACGGAACGCTTGCAAAGCGAAGCCGCGAAGATCTTCGCAAGATACAAATGATTTATCAGACGGCTGACACCGCGATTAATCCCCGGCAATCCGTTCGCGAAATCGTTGGGCGCCCACTGGATTTCTATTTTTCCCTGGAGCGGGCGGAGAAGGAGGCGAGACTTCGCGAGCTCCTCGGACAGGTCGGCCTTGCCGCCGAATACCTTGATCGATACCCGGCAGAGCTTTCAGGGGGGCAGAAACAGCGGGTCTGTATCGCCCGTGCACTGGCAGCCGAACCAGAGGTGATTGTTTGCGATGAAGTCACGTCGGCGCTGGACCAGGTTGTCCAAGAGGGCATCTTGAAGCTGCTGCTGTCGCTGCAGGAGATGTTGGGCGTCACCTATATCTTCATCACCCATGACCTGAACACGGTCAAAGCAATTTCGGACCGCGTCGTCGTGATGCGCGCCGGACGGATTGTCGATCAAGGTTTGAAGTCGGAAGTGCTGGATCCGCCGCGAGAAGCCTATACCCGTGCGCTATTCTCGTCAGTCCCGACAATTGATCCCGATTGGCTTACCCGGCTGCTCGCATCGCGTTCCACCGTTATGGAACTGAATGAAGTCCCGCTTGGTCCTGTCGCCATTCGCGCAGAGGAGAACATATGAGAACTTTTCTTTCTTTCACGCCCCCCGAAGAGAAAATGTGGGTGCCCTTGGAGGAAGGGGTCTGGGTCTGGCCCCTTTCCCTCAATTTCATGACGGGAGAGCGCAGTGAAGTCATGCGAGTACGCAAGGAAGGTTGGCTCACCCGATATAGCAGGATGGGCCTGACCCACGGATATGTCATTCGTGGCGCAATGCGCTTCGTGGAACAAAAGCAGCTGATAAGCGAAGGCGACTTTTTTATCGAGGCCGCTTCGCAGGACACGAGTATCGTCATGGACAGCGACGATGAAATGCAGGCGCTGTACGTCATGGGGGGCCCCACTGCCTACATGGATGAAGGCGGCAAGATAATCGATGTCGAGGACAACAAGAGCCTGCTTGCAAAACTCCAACGGCATTATCGAGCCGTGGGAGAGATGGCATACCTCGATCGCATCATTGTCGGCTAGGCCTGCTGTTCAACAGGAGCAGCATATGCCGCAGGCGGAATTTCTCAGGAGACGGAAATGGTGAATGTTTTGAAAGAAAAGGTCCATTTGAGCAACGATACGGATCTGCAGGCCGTATCCTACATCGACCCCGCGGCAATTCTGGAAGGTGAACCAAAAGAGCGGGCGAACATATTTTTCAGTGAGAATGGTGTGACGATCGGCGTTTGGGCATGTGAGCCCTATTCCGAATTCTTCGACACGCGAACGTCATGGGAATTGTGCCGTGTAATTTCCGGCCGTTGCTCGCTTACAGATCAGCAAGGCACGGAGGCGGCTTTCAAGGCCGGCGACAGCTTCGTTGTACCAAAAGGCTTTAGCGGCGTATTTAAAGTCCATGAGCCCTACGTCATGCATTTTATGACTGCAAGTACATAGTCAGCCGCGTGTTGGTCAAATAACTGTCTCAAACCGTAAATGCACGCGGGTGTGGTTGCGCATGCATTAAGCGCGATGTCTGGCGCGGCCCTCCGTGTACTTTGCATGGTTTGTTTGCAGGCCACGAAGGGCTGGCGAAATTTTGATTTCCTGAACGAAAACAAGGCATTGTCTAGCAGGAGTTCTCATGATCAGTGCGGACAGCGACATCCGATTGCTGCGTGTCTTTCGAACGGTTGTGGAGTCGGGCGGTCTTGCGTGCGCGCAGGCGGATCTGAATCTTTCCCTGTCCACCATATCGGGATATCTGGCCTCCCTTGAGACACGGCTGGGCTTGACGCTTTGCCATCGCGGCAGGTCGGGTTTTCGTCTTACCGGTGATGGGCAGGCCGTTTACGATGAGGCGCTTCGAGTCCTTTCGTCGCTTTCCCAATTCAACGACCGGATGAGCAGTTTGAAGGGAACGCCGGCCGGTGAGTTCCGTATCGGCCTGACTGACAACACCATTCTCAACCGTTCATTGCCGCTATCCAAAATAATCGGACAGTTCTGCAAGGACGCTCCCGACGTCGTTATCAGCATTGTGACGAAGCCGCCAAACGAGCTCATCAAGAATCTGATTTCCGGTGAGATCGACATTGCGATCGCGAGCTTTCCCCAGGCACCGGAGAGCCTGTGTTACGATGAGCTTTACGCCGAAACCCAGCTATTTTATTGCGGGGAGGGGCACCCGTTGTTCTATCGTGATGCGGCTTCGGTCGGCCTCGATGAGATCGCTGCCCATGCCATTGTGGGGCGTTCCTATTGGAGCGAGCGGGATTTGAACATTTTTCCAGCCGTCTCGGCACGGGCTACCGTGAGCGACATGGAGGCTGAGGCGCACCTCATACTTTCGGGGAGATTTCTCGGCTATTTACCTGAACATTACGCTCGGCTTTTCGAAAGCGCCGGCCGTATGCGATCTGTCAGGCCAGATCTGCTTCGCTACAGGGCTGTTTTTAGCGCAGCCTATAAGTCGGGCGCACGAATGACCGGTGCGTCATTGACGATTTTCTTGAAGCTGTTGACCGGTTCCCAATCGAACTGATGATGTGCCCCTTAAGGGTGCGGCGCATTGTATCTCGTTTCGCCCGGGAAGGGTTGAAGCGAAGCTGCGTTCGGATTTCCCTTTGACCGATACGTCGAACAATCCAGCAGTGAAGTTGGACTCATGATGATGTGTCCGAAGCGGGAAATTCGCATAGTCACCCGATATGAAATTCGGGAGAACGGAATGACCAAGGATAGTGCGTTGGAAGATCGTCGCGTTGCGTTGGTGGTCGGTGGCGCCAGTGGCAGCGGCAAGGCAGCGGCCAAAACATTTCTGACGAATGATTATACCGTTATGCTTGCAGGCCGCAACGAACAGCGCTTGGACGACGCTGTCCGGGATCTCGCGCCGTTGGGCGAAGTTGCAAGGGTGGTGGCTGACGTCGTCGATGTCGAGCAATGTGACCGCATGGTGTCGCACACCCTGGAACGCTTTGGACATATCGATGCCTTGGTCAACTGCGCGGGCGTCTTCGGTCCGTTTGTCCATTTCCTCGACTTGACGCGCAAGGACTGGGACGACGAGATCGAGGTCCATATCCACGGCGTGATAAATGCCTCGCAGTCGGTCGCCAGGGCAATGAAAGCGCGTGGCAAGGGCGGCGCCATCGTCAACATCTCGTCCATAAACGCGTGGCAAGTCGAGCCATGGTTCACGCCACACAGCGTGGCGAAGGCGGCGGTAATACCTCTGACGCGCGGGATGGCCTGTGACCTTGCTGAATTTGGAATTCGCGTCAACGCCGTCGCGCCCGGATGGGTAAACAGCCCGATGGCGGAGGCCGATTTCCAGGACATCAAAGGTGAGCCGATTGATTGCAACATCATACAGAGACCGGTCGAGCCCTCTGAGATCGGTAATATAATCTATTTCCTCGCATCACCCGCATCGTCAGGCATCGCAGGGGAGACGATCATGGCCGATGGCGGTCAGGTCGGCCTGTTGACGGGCATACGCACCGTTTCCGACAACGACCGCATCAATCGCATGCGCACTTATAAGTTCAGAGGAAATGTCCGGCGGCCGAGTGACCTCGTCTGACGTCTCAGGAAAACGGCGCACACGAGAATGCGTGGAATCTAAGCACTTCTGACAAGATCAGCCGCAAAGGCAATTGGGGAATTAAAATGGAGAACATGATGCAGAAGAGAGATAGCTTGCGAGTTGGCCGTCGGAAAGTATTGGGCGGTATTGCTGCGACATCACTTGCCTTGGCAACAGGTTCATTCTCGATCGGCGCGACAAAGGTCGCATTCGCGGCAGAGGGAAAACGCCTGAGGTTTTCCATTACTGACCCGCGCGATCCAAGCTTGGATCCCGGCTCGATCCTTGGCGGGACCTCCGTCATCATAAGTCTGTGCCTGTACGAAGGGCTTGTTGGATTTGAGCCGGCCAATGCCGACGCAAACGGAGTGGTGCGGAACGCGCTGTTTGATCAGCTGGCAATCGCGTTCAAGTCCAGTAACGATGGATTGCGCCATGACTTCACTTTGAAGGAAGGCGTGCAATTCCACCGCGGCTACGGTGAATTAACGGCCGAGGATGTCAAGTTCTCTTTCGAGCGAATTGCCGGACTTACCGGTGAAAAGCTAGCATTCGCCGACGATTGGGGAGCGCTCGATCATGTGGAAGTGCGCGATCGCTACTCGGGGACAATTGTCCTAAAGACACCCTATGCACCCCTTTTGGGGACGACATTGCCATGGATGGTGGGGTTTGTTGCACCCCGTAGAGCTATTGAGGAATTGGGCAGCCAATTCGGCCTGAACCCTGTCGGTACCGGCCCCTATGAATGGGTGGAATTTGCCCCGCAGCAACGTGTTCTTTTGCGTAAGTTTTCTGGCTGGCACGGGAAGAACACGCCGGAATTTGAAGAAATCGAGTTTGTTTGGGTTCGGGATAACGGTGCTCAGGAGATAGCGCTGGCCTCTGGAGACATTGATGTGGGCCGCCTGCCGATCAGCAGTATCGGCCGTTTTGAATCGGACAGCGCTTTTGCGGTGCATCGAGCGCTTTCACTCGACCAGATCTGGCTTGGCATGAATCTTTCAAGTCCGATATTCAAGAACGAAATACTGCGTGAAGCTATTCGTTACGGTGTTGACGTGCCGTCGATTATCGAAGGCGCCTATGAGGGCCGCTTTACACAGGCGACCGGTTCCATCGCGCCAGGCATGCCTATCGGCTATTGGCAGGACGCGCCTGTCTATGAGCGCGATGTTGCCCGTGCGAAAAATCTGGTCGAGCAAGCCAATGCTGACGGTGCGATGATTCGGTTGGCCATCCCGAGGGACGATACCCTCCGTTTGGTCGCGGAGATCGTCCAAGCGAATTTGTCGGAGATTGGACTGCAGATCGAGATCGACATTCGTAGTGATCTTGTCAGTCTGGGAGCCAAAGCACGCGAACTTGAAATGTTTATTGGCTCATTCACTGCAGTGCCGCCTGATCCAACCTGGGCGACGCAATGGTGGCGTTGTAGCGGGTTCGACAAATATAACTGGATGTACTGGTGTGACGCCGAGTATGATCGGCTCGACATCGAGGGAACGCGCGAACTTGATCCTGCCAAGCGGGCCGCGTTGTATATTGAGGGGCAAAAGCGTTGGGATGAGGCCAAGCACACGGTCTGGCTGGCGTGGCCTTCGGTTTTTGTTGCGACCCGCGCAGATGTCGAGGTTTTTTGGGTGAACAGCGCTCCACATCTGCCGTCTTTCCGGCGCAAGAATAGCTGACGAATCCATCATGTTGCTCTTTTCAATGGTTCGCGTGGCCTGGGCCTGCGTTACAGCACTTCTCGTTGCGGTATTTATGGCGCTGATCGTCAATGTTCTGCCAGGTGATCCGGTCAAGATGCTCGTTGGTCCTCGAGCCGATGAAGCAGCTGTTGCACGGGTCCGAGAGGAAATGGGACTTGATTTGCCAGTTGCACAGCAAGTCTGGAACTATTTGTCGGATGCTATTCAGCTGGATTTTGGACGTGACTTCGTCAACAATATGCCCGTGGCCGATGGGATATCGGCTGCGCTCCCCCACACCCTCGCCTTGGCTCTTTCTGCTATTTTACTTGCCGGGGTGATCGGAATTCTGCTTGGCGTCGTGGCTTCCTGCTCGAGCCATTGGTTTCTTCGATTCATTCTGAATGTCATGACGTCCATTGGGCTATCGATGCCGACCTATGTCGTTGGCCTGCTCTTGTTGCTGGTCTTCTCTGTAGAGCTCAAATTGTTTCCATCGACCGGGACCGCACCCTTCGACAGGCCATTCGAATACCTTGGTACGTTGACGCTGCCCACTTTAGCCATTTCCTTCTTCTGGATATGTTACGTATCAAAGCTCTTGGAAGCGAATCTTGAGGACGCGATGGCAAGCCCATTCGTCCGCGTTGCCCGTGCCAATGGCGTGCCAGGTTGGAAAATTCGTTTCAAATACGCGTTAAAGACGGCGGCGATACCGCTTGTCTCCCTTCTTGGAGTCAGCTCGGCGAGTCTGGTTGGCGGCGCTGTCTTTGCGGAGCTGATCTTCTCCCGTCCCGGAATCGGAAGCCTCATTGTTTCCGCCATCGAGGTTCGAAACTTTCCGATCGTGCGTGGCGGCGTCATGACACTAGCCTTGCTGTGCGTCGCGGCCAATCTTGTCGCTGATCTTCTTTACAGATTCATCGACCCGAAGATAAAAGTGGGTGCGGCAAATGAATGATGTCAGTAGTGTAGCCGCGGGGCCAAATCAGCGCCGCGCGCGGGGCAATGTCTTCCTAGATATACCTGGATCACTATTCCGCTCCACCCGCGCGATCATTAGGACGTGGGGTGGGATGATCGGTCTTTCGATCGTAACGGCTTTTGTCATCCTAGCGGTCTTTCAGCCGACTCTGCACGACCCGTTCCACCAGAATATACAAAACAGACTCGCAGCACCTTCGACTGAACACTGGCTGGGCACTGATCAACTCGGGCGGGACCTGTTTTCGCGCCTTGTGGTGGGAAGCCGGCCAGCGATGATCGTCAGCGTCGTGACAGCGGCCGCAGCACTTTTGGCAGGTGGCCTCATTGGAACCCTCGCAGGTTACTTCGGTGGCATCGTTGACAGAATCGTCGTCGTTCTTTGCGATACTTTGCAATCCTTCCCCAACCTGGCGCTGGCTCTGGTCGTCATAGCGCTGATCGGGCCCTCGTTTCCGGTGCTGATTGCTGTCCTGATCGTCGCATTCGCACCATATTATGCTCGCGTTGCTCGAGGCCTGGTTCTGCAGATTAAGGAGCGCCCCTATATCCACGCCGAGCGATCGCTGGGGGCAGGCAGTTTCCGAATCATTGTGCACCATATACTGCCTTCGGTCGCCCCTTCGATGCTGACAATGGTGACCATGGATATTCCAACGATAATCACCGCGGAATCCGGACTTTCATTTCTCGGTCTTGGCATAAGGCCACCGAACCCAAGCTGGGGTGGTATCATGTACGAGGGATTTGGGCGGATCACGTCCTGGCCATGGGGGGTCGTCGCTGCGTCGTTGGCTATAGTGTCCATAACGCTGGGTTTCACCCTGCTTGGGGGCCGCTTGAAGCAGATGGTCGGTGCGCGCAATCTGGGAGAGCCGAGATGACCGAGCCATGTATTTCGGTAAACTCCCTACAAGTTTCGGTCGGGCAAAGCCAAAAAAGGCTACTCGATAGTATCACCTTTGACGTCCATCCCGGGGAGGTCCTTGGCATCATAGGGGAGTCTGGAAGCGGGAAGTCGACGTTGGCGGCGACCTTGCTTGGCTTGCTTTCGCCGCCGCTCGTTATGAGCAGTGGTGAAGTATGTCTCGACGGAGAGGCAATCTGCCTTGATAATGAACGCGCCATGAAGAATGTTCGCGGCCGTAAGGTCGCTATGATCTTCCAGGACCCGATGACGAGTTGGAGCCCGTCATTTACGATCTGGACGCATATCTACGACGCGGTATCCGCGCATAACGAATTCCGGGATCGCAAGGAGATATTCCGTAAAGCCGTCTCCCTGTTTGAGGCAGTCGGCATACCTAACCCGGACAAGGCGATACGCAGATACCCGCATCAACTGTCTGGGGGAATGAGACAGCGGGCACTGATTGCAATAGCGCTTATGTTGAGGGTCCGGCTGATCGTCGCGGACGAACCCACGTCAGCCCTTGACGTGACAACGCAGGCACAAATCCTGCGCTTACTCAAAGATATATCTCGGGACTACAAAACGGGTATAATCCTTATCTCCCACGATTTGCGTGCCATACGGCGGAGCGCCGATCGCGTCGGCGTTATGCATCGCGGGCATCTTGTGGAGCTCGGCGGGGTAGATCAGGTATTCGATCGACCACAACACGCCTATACAGCCAAGTTGCTGGGCTCCACGCCCATGGCGTCCCGGTTCACTTCGACCGACCTTACGACCCATGGATCCGAAGCCGCCAGTCCTATCATTCTGCAAGCGCAAAATGTCAACATTTCGTATGAGCGACCAGGTGTGCTTGCGCGGATGGGCTTCAAGTCAGCGGCTCGGCACGCGGTACGCGACATCTCGCTCACCATCCGGCGCGGTGAGATTGTCGGTCTCATCGGGGAGTCCGGCGCAGGCAAATCCACCGTGGGTCGAGCGCTAATGGGGTTGCAGCCAATCACGTCCGGAACAGTGGAGTTGTCAGGATTACCTGTGAACCGCTTGAATAGATACGACCGGAAATTGCTTCGACGCCGTGTCCAGATGATTTTTCAGGACCCGCATGCGAGCCTTTCTCCACACATGACCATCAGAGCGCTTCTCATCGAAGCCTATGACATTCACCGCATAGCGCGGCGGGATCGGATGGACCCTGTCGAGATGTTGGCAATGGTCGAGATGGCGCCCGAGCACCTCGACAAGTATCCCGCCGAGCTCTCTGGCGGGCAAGCGCGCAGGATCGGCATTGCACGAGCCCTGACGCTGAAGCCCGACCTTGTCATAGCTGACGAGCCTTCGGCGGGTCTCGACCTTTCCGTTGCGTCAAGTGTGCTGAGCCTGATGCGCCGGCTACGCGACGAGACTGGCCAAGCCTATCTCATCGTCTCGCACGACATCGACATGCTCAGTCTTGTGGCCGACCGGATCTGCGTCATGAAGGACGGCGAGATCGTGGAAGCCGGTAGCACGACGCAAATCATTCGCACGCCCGCCGAACTCTACACACGAATGCTGATCGATGCGTCGAAGGATCAGGATCGATTTTAATAGCCCCGCTAAAGCGACGTCTCTAACCAAGCAACGTTTGCGCAGCTCGAATTGTGGATTGGTCATGAAAATTTTTGACGCAGTTGACTTAAATGATGCCTGGCAGATTTATCGCCAGACGGACGATGAGACCGGCGCCGATGCCGCCCCTGGGCATCTCCTCGGTGTCCTGAATGGCGCATGTGATGCTGTGGACATCCACTTCTGGCAGCGGGATGCCGACATTGGTCCTCTAAACCCTGCCGCCGCAGGCGATGTCATCGAAACGAAATTCGACATCCTGTTCGCGGGCGAAGTTGATATCACCGATGGCGACGGCAATATCCATCATGTTCAGGCGGGACAGGCAATTCTCTATCGGTCGGACGAACTGGGCCACTGGGAACAGATCAGACCTATAGTTAAAATCGGTATTTCGCTTAAGAACTTTAGATTGCCGAGTTGATGGTTTACCTAAGCTGTTTTGGGAGCGCTGCGGATAGGTCGAGCGGATAAACGAGTGCCAAAACGGCGCCGAGAAAACACGCCGCCCTTAGCGGATGAACTCTTCGGAGTTGAAATCGTCGCGTTCGAGAAAATGATGCCGAAAAAAACCCGCGGGAACGGATGATCTCCAGTAACAGCGTCACGTTGATCGTCTCGGAACGCATTGGCAATTTCGTGCTGCTTCGGTTGCGGAAGTGAGTGGGTCAGCGCCATCATGGAATGAAAGGGAAAAGCGTGAAGCGGATGAGCCCCGAAGACTGGTATGCAATCGACAGGAAGACCGATGACGTCACCCTGATATCGGAGCCGCATATCAAGGAATTCTATCGCTGCAATATCTGGCATGTGCGCGGTCGCGACAAGGATATGCTGGTGGACAGCGGCATGGGCGCCGTCGATCTGCGGGCGAATGTGCCACTGTTGACGGGTCGCCCCATCTGCGCGGTTTGCAGCCATACCCATTTCGACCATATCGGCGCTCATCACGAATTCGAGGAACGAGTTGTCCATCGTTGCGAGGAGACGACCCTCGCAAATCCGGACAGGGAAGCTACCCTTGCGACGCCCTATGTCACAGATGACATCTTCACCGCTCTGCCGCCGGCGCCCTATGAGTCAACGACATATCGGGTAAAGGCCGCGCCGGCGACGCGCATCGTCGAGGATGGCGATGTTATCGATCTTGGCGATCGTCATTTCGAGGTGATTCATACGCCGGGCCATTCGCCAGGCGGTATCGCTTTGTGGGAAAGCGCCACGGGCATCCTGTTTTCCGGGGATATCGTCTATGACGGCGAACTTATCGAGGACACCTATCATGCTGATTTTGAGGACTACTTGCGTAGCATGGAGCGCCTGCTGAAATTCCCCGTGACTGTTGTTCATGGCGGTCATTTCCCGAGCTATGGCCGTGACCGACATATTCGGATCATTCGCGATTGGCTCAACAACAAACAATAGATCGGTTTGCAAGGAAGATCCCATGTCTGACGTCAAGTTCAACGAGCCGCTCGGCGGCAACGAGATGCCTCGCTTTGCCGGTCCTGCAACGAGGATGCGGCTGCCGACGCAGCCCACCGCCGAGGGTCTGAACGCATGTTTTGTCGGCATTCCGCTCGATGTCGGTACGTCGAACCGGTCGGGTACGCGGCTCGGGCCGCGGCAGATCCGGTAGGAAAGCTGTATGCTGCGGCCCTACAACATGGCCACGGGTGCGGCGCCATTCGATTCCATCCAGGTGGCGGACATCGGCGAGGTACCGATCAACACGCCGAACGGATGTCGCCGTCGCCGGCGGCAAGTTCCCAGCACGATCCAACACAATCTCAAATAGCGTTAATTATGCTCGACTATTGTCCGTCATATCGCCTGTTTTAATGAGTTTTATAGGTGATTTACTGGCTGAGCGGTTTCTTTTCGGGGCATGTGATGGTGCAGGCCCTTCGACGCTGTGGTCGAACGACGTGTCATTCCGGCAGTTAAACCGGGTCTTGATCGACCTACACATTCAGGAAATGGCCGGTGTCTCAACCATATACGGCCCGAAACTACCGTCCCGAGGCGGTAATCATGCTAGCTGCCTTTGCGGTTATCGCGCACGAGCCTGCTCACGTTGCCTACGACCTGGAACGGCCATTGGATGCCGAAATGAAGGCACCCAATGTTGTCCGTGCGTATGAAAGCGACGCGGACCGCAGGCGCGACCATGATCGGCTTTTACCTTGCTGTGAAAGAATTGAATCGGCGAGCGAAGCAAGTGCGGCTCGAAGTTGCTACGTTGAATTTCCCTGTATTGAGAGTGGCAGGATGTATGCATGTGTAGTTGTCTCTGCGTCGACGTTGAGCTTAGGAACTTGTGGGAGCACGACTCCCTGCCGCAGACGCTTCCAGGACCTCGAGCGGGACTATCAGGATCTTCCCTTGTGGAGGGGGCTGACGGTCGCGGCGCTCAGGGAGATCCGAAGGCATTACTCGCAGGATATCGTTATCCCGATGACGCTTGTGCAACCAGAATATCTTGATGAAATTCTCGATGCTGTAAGGCGCATCGACGATCAGCTGTTTCATATTTTCCTGGCGCTCAACGCGGACCTCTTGCGTCACCGCATCGCGAACCAGACCATGAACCCAGACCCGACACGAAATGCGGAGATTCGAGAGTGGCGATTGGCGAATGTCGCCCGATGCTTGGCCGCCAGGGAACGGCTTCCGCCCACAACTCGGATTCTCGACAGTGGTGTCCACACCACCGATGAACTCGCGGAGATGGTTATCGACGCAGTCGATGGGCAGGCTTGGTCAGCTACGCTGCTGCGTTGAATAGCAAGCTAGATGGTTGTAGGCTCCCGCAACCATCTTTGCCGGCGGCGATTGCAAGTCGGCTGGCGCAACAGATCGGTTTCCGGATCACCTTTTTAAATGTCCGGATTTGGTCAATCTCGCGGATCTGCTTCACGGGTTGGAGGATGCTTGATTCTAGAGTGTTAATCGGCGTCCAAATTCACCTCAGGATTGGATTGCCCCCCTGATGCTGGACCACAGGACACGGAAAAACTGACCGTTAATAACGCGGTCTGCTATATTCTTGGCATCACTAGGATCGATCCCTCGACCATGGTGGCGAAACCATCGAGATAGATCGGATCCATCATCTGAAACTCCGCCAGCTTTTTTAGATGAGGAACTGGTTATTAACGTTGCCACGGTTTTAGTGCTAGCGCCTAACTTAGAGCCTGGTTATTTCCGGTTTGGGCCCTCCCTGCCACTCGAGTCGCCATATTGCGCCTTGCTGCAGATTTTGAACGAGCGAGGGGTGAAAAGCCACGAGGCAGGTGCCTCCCGTCGATCTCACTGAAGGATAGATCAGCCCTGGGCTGTCTTTTTCCTTACGAAGCCACTTGGCAAGAGCTTGCCCCGCTGGGTAGGCGACCGCCGGGTCGGCGCTCAGGCTAGGGTCGGTTGCGAAATCCGCGCCACGCAAGTCATGAAATTGACCCACGAAGTCGGCGATCAATTCCGCGTAGTCTGTCACGTTCTCAAAACGGTTGATCGCTTCAAGTTCCCGGGTCAGGTGAAAGGACACTTCAGCCAAGGCCGTCTCAGGTTGGAAGGCGCAGTACCACGCGCCGCGTTCGTCATCGTTGAACCGGTTCCCGCCCGGGCGAGTGTAAGTGAACGCCGCGTTGATGAAAGTGTGGCCTGGCCTGCCGAAGATGAGCTCCCTGGGATCAAGATCTAACAAGCCGCCTTCCTGCCCTTGAAGGCGGCCGCTAGTTGCACCCTCTAATTCAGCCAAATCCTCCAATGCACCTTGGTTCGGAGCAAGAGCCAGCAATATTGGTCCCTTGAGCCGAGCGGTGGATATAAGACGCACAGTGTCTCGTTGAAATAGGTCGGCGCGGATGGGCTCGATCAAAGGCCACCTCGCAACGCGTCAATATGGCGCCTTACGAGCAGAATCTTCGGGATACCACCCTCGATCATCACGTCAATTGGCCGTCGCCCGTCGAAAAGCGGTCCCTTGTTGGGAAGCTTCACCCATTCGTCGGCAAGGGGTTCAGAGAAAAGCTGTCGCAAGCCTTTAAAAATCCCGACCAAGGCGCTAATCCTTGTAAGAGTATCCTGAGACAGGCTTCCGCTCCATTCCCCCTTTTTCATTCTGAACCAGGTTCGTTCCGAGACATCACCCAATAGAGCGCATACCTCCACGCTGGTGAGGCGCCAAATCTCGGCCAACCGAACAACTCCAGATACAGCTGCTGGGGTCAGCCGCTCACGTGCGCTGTCATCGCCAAGGTTGACGGGCGACTGCGGAATTCCATTGTCACGAACTGCATGTACTACGACCATGGAAACCTCCATTTGACAGTGAATATACTGCCAAATGGCAGACTTTTCAAGACCCGCGAACGGCTGCCCGTCGCGTATCATCTCGGAGAATTTGCTCCCCTTCGCTCGCCGCGTAATCTGCGCTCTGCAACCGGAAGAACCGGATAAAAAGTAACATCATAGTAATCCCGCGATGACCGTCGGACGGCGGTGATGGGGAAGGTCAACATCATCTCACGCTCCCTCACGCCGCGATCGCTTCGATAGCCGCGATAATCGTCGAAGGACAATCCCGACGCCGCCCGCCGCTCGAAATCTTCGCCGCAGGCCGATGCGCTGTTGATGGCGACGGTCAAGTTCGTTGGCATCATCCAGCCCCCGGTCGTGTCGCCAGAAAGCGATGGCGGCAACGGCCAAACGAAACAACCCCGCTTTCGGGCGGGGTTGATACAATTCGCAAAAGCTCAGGAGGAACTAGATCAGCCCTTGGGGCTCAGATCCACCTTGAACCACTTCGTCGACAGTTCGGCAAGCGTGCCGTCAGCCGCCATCTCGGCGAGCGCCTTGTTGAGAACGGCCTGAAGCTCCGGCTCTTCCTTGCGGATGCCGATGCAGACATTGGTTGCCTGAATGCCGCCGACGAGGAGGGGGCCGCTGGTCGCCAGCGTGCCGTTGCTGGCTTCGGCGCGATCGCGCGCAAACACCACGTTGTCGAACTGGCCATCAAGGCGGCCGCCTTCGATGTCGAGCTGAACCTGTTCGGACGACTTGTAGGTCTTGATTTCGACGACGTCGCCGAAATTCTGCTCGACGAACTTCAACTGGCTCGTTGAAAGCGAAGCGCCGAGTCTCATGCCCTTCAGCACGTCCTTGATTTCGGCTATGGCCTTCCGGCCTTCCTCTGTGTCCGTCGACAGGTGCTCGCCCGTATGGGGCAGCTTTGCCAGTGGGCCGTCAGCGGCAACCAGGAACGTGTTGGGCGTAATGACATAGGGATCGGAGAAATCGATGACCTTGCGGCGCTCTTCGTTCGGTCCCATCGTCAGGACGACGTCGAACTTGCCGGAAAGCAGTGAGGGAATCTGGCTGTCCCAGTCCTGCGCGACGATAGTGCATTCGAGCTCCGCACGCTTGCAGACCTCGTTGATCACGTCCAGATCAAGGCCCTGAAGTTCGCCATTGGCAGTTGTGGAGTTGAACGGCGGAAATGCGCCTTCGACACCGACGGTGACTTTCTTCCAATCTTTTGCGAGCGCGGTGCCTGCCAGAATCGTGGAGAAGGCGTAAAGCGCCGTGGCTGCCGCGAGAGCGGATTTTCTGAACATGGTTCCCTCATTTGTTATTGGGTCGGATCGTGCATGTCGGCGTCCCGAACCCTGGAATTTCCCGGTCCGGCGCCTGACTGAAACTTAGTTTGTATCCACGCCGCGCCGCTGAAAAGAGAAATGGCGTTCATATATATGAATCAGGTTCAGGAAAGTTGTGATTTTTACGATGGGAAAAGGGACGGCCGAAGTGAAAAAACACGCCGGTTCCGCCGATCGAAAGTTTGACGCGGATCGACCTGAAATCAGGCGCAGACCGACTTCGCGTAAATCACGATGTCCGCATGCGTGGCGAACCACACATCCTGTTTGCCCCGCATGTGCCGGACCAGTTGCCTCAGGATCCAGAGCCGGCTGCGATGCCCGATAATGTCGGGATGCATCGTCAGCTGGAAGAGACCGCCTTCGTCATAGGCTTCGTCGAATTCCTGCGTGAAGATCTTGAGGATGTCGTGCGGCGCGATCTGGGGGCGAAGCCCGCCCCAACGGTCCATGATCAGATAGGCGGCATCGTCGCGAATCCATTCGACGGGCAGTTCGACAACGCCTGACGGTGCGCCGTCCAGCAGAAGCTCGTAGCAGTCCACGTCGGCCATCAGCGATGAGTCGTAGAGCAGGCCCATTTCGCCGGTGATCTTCAGCGTGTTTTCGCTGAAGTCCCACGACGGGGTGCGGATGCCGACGGGGCGAACCCCGGTGACCTTTTCCAGCGTATCGGCCGCACGATATTGCAGATCCCGTTCCGTTGTCTCGTCCAGCAGGGTATTGCGCTCGTGGATCCAGCCGTGCAGGCCGATTTCGTGGCCCTCGGCGATGAGCGCACGCTGCTCCTCTGGATAGTGCAGGGCGGTGATGGCCGGCACGAAGAAAGTCGCCGGAATGGAATGGTCGGCAAGCAATCTGCGGATACGCGGGATGCCCTGCCGCGGGCCGAAATGGCCTTGCGACAGGGCTGATATGGACTTTCCGCCATCGCGCAGCTCGAACGTGTCGTGGTCGGAATCGAAGGACAGCGCGACGGCGCATTTTGCGCCGCCGGGCCAGGCAGCGGGCTTGAGGCTGCGCCCGGCACGGGCCCGGTTCATCAGGCCCTGCAGGCGTTCTTCGGGCCAAGTCCAGGTCGGAAGGACAGTGTTTCCGGCGCTCACGAGACAGGTCCTCCGCTGACCGAAAGAGTTTGGCCGGTGATCCAACTGGCAAAGGGGGAGGCGAGGAAGAGAACGGCGTTGGAGATGTCGTCCGGTTGGCCGATGCGGCGCAGCGGAATCTGCTCGAGCATGGCCTGCTGGCCTTCGTCGCCGTAAGACGCCCATTGGCGCTCGTAGTCGGGGCTCGTGCGCAGGAAGCCGGGGGCGACGGCATTGACATTGATGCCGTGCGGGCCGAGTTCGTGGGCAAGCTGGCGGGCAAGGCTGATCAGTGCAGCCTTCGCGCTGGCATAGGCCTGAATGCCCGTCAGGCTGACGCCGAGGCCGGCACCACTGGAGATGAACACCATCTTTCCGCCACCGCGAGCCTTCATCGCCGGCACGACAGCGCGCGCAACCAGAAAGGCGCCGCGAACATTGACGTCATAAATGCTGTCCCAATCGGCTGCCGGAACTGCCTCGACCGGCTGACGTTTCTGCCCGAGCACGCCGCCGGCGACATGGACGAAGATGTCGAATTCGCCGCCCTGTTCCTCGACAAGCTTCGAAATGCCGTCTTCGTCGGTCACGTCCAGCCGCGCGGTTATGATCGATCCGCCGCGCGCGGCATTCGTGCACTGCTGCAACGGCTCGAGTTCCGCGAGATTGACGTCGGTGGCCAGAACGGTCGCGCCGTCGGCGGCGAAAGCCTCGCAGATTGCACGTCCAATGCCGCGGGCCGCGCCCGTGACGAGCACACGCTTTCCTTCGAATTGAATATCCATGTCACTGATTTTCCGTGTTTGGGCCCTTGTAGCCGAGCCGGGAGCTGAGTTCGTCCGCATTGCGGATGACCGCTGCGATCATTCTGTCGCGGCTTGCGTCAAAGCGGGCGGTGACGGTCGCGATATTGAGGGCAGCGATGACTTCGCCTGTCGCGTCGCGGACGGGGGCAGCAACGCCAGACCCGCCGGCAACGGCCTCCTGGTCGCTGATCGCATAGCCGTTTTGACGGGCGGTCTCGATGATCCGGCGGATCTGCACCCGGTCGATCACCGTGTGCTCGGTGATTTGAACGATCCGCTCGCGGGCGAGGTAGGCCGCGGTCTTCTCCGGTTTCCAGTATCCAAGCAATACCCGCCCCATGGCGGTGCAGAAGGCGGCATCCGAACCGGTCAGATCGGAATCGAAACGGACCAGTTGGTGGCTGACGCTCTTGGCGAGAAGTTTGATGCGGCCATCGCGCCGGCGTGCGCCGAGAAAGACGGTTTCGCCCTCGGTGTCGCGAAGCGCATCCATGATGGGCTGAGCGGTTGCGATGAGCTGCGCATCGCGTCCGCTCGACCAGCCCGGCCCATTTCGGAAGGCTTCGTGGATGCGGTAGGCCTCGGATTCATCGCGCGTGACATAGGCGCGGGAAACCAGGGTGGCGAGCAGATTGAATGTGCTGCTCTTCGGGTATCCCAATTCCGAAACGATCATTTTCAGGGTGAGCGGCTTCTGCGCACGGGCAAGGAGTTCGAGCACCTCCAGAACGCGAACGGCGGACTTCACTTCCGAGTCATTGCTGTTGTTCATGTATGTGAACCAAATTCTCATTGAAGAATATGAGCGCAGCCATACCATGAACTTGGAATTTTGAAAAGGAGCAGTTTCAGGCATGAGTGCACAAGAGAAGGTCGCAATCGTCACCGGCGGCGCGCGCGGGATAGGCAAGGCATGCGCCATGGATCTGGCGCGGGCGGGGTACTCGATCGTCCTCGTCGACCTGCTTGAAAAGGAACTTGCGGATACGGCCGCTCTGATTTCGGCCGAAGGCCGCAAGGTGCTCACGTTTGTGGCTGATGTCTCCAGCCATCAGCGCGCCGGCGAGATCGTCGCCGAGACGATCCAGGTGTTTGGTCGGATTGATTTCCTTCTGAACAATGCTGGCCGCTCGGCGCCGGTCGGCATTCTGGAGATTTCGGAGGACGAGTTCGATCGCGCCATCGCGATCAACCTCAAGAGCTGCTTCAACTACATCCAGCATATCGCGCCCCACATGTTGCATCAGGGCAGCGGACGCATCGTCTCCATGTCGTCGCTGAACGCCCTGTCGGGCGGGGTGACGGCAGCCGTCAGTCGTTTTGCCTATGCCGCTGCAAAGGCTGGCATCCTCGGCATGACGCGGGCGCTCGCCAAGGAACTTGGCCCGATCATTTCGATCAATGCTATATGCCCGGGTGTGATCCGCACCGAGATCGACACGAACGTGACCGATCGTGCCGAAGAGGTGATCAAGGGTATAGCACTCGGCCGGCTTGGCTGCGCCGAAGACGTGGCGCGTCTCGTGACTTTCCTCGCGACCTCCGAGCCGTGCTTCATGACCGGCCAGACGCTGACGGTCGACGGCTTCCAGTTCAACGTCTGAGCCTCCGTCGAGCCGGCTATAAAGGACAGGGCAGAGATGATGGAGCTTTTGCAACTGGTGAGTTTCGGTCCCAACGGATGGGGCTTCGCCTTGCTCACCGCCGCCTTCATGACGGTCGCCGTCGCGGCCTGCGGCTTCCTGATCGGTGGCGTCATCGGCGCCGTCATCGCCTACGGCAAGCTGGCCGGCAACCTGCCGGTCCGCCTTTCCGCGGATGCCTATACCACCGTGCTGCGCGGAATCCCGGATCTGCTCGTGATCTATCTCTTCTACTTCGGCGGCAGCATGGCGGTGACGGGGCTGTTCAATCTCTGGGGTGATGCCGGCTTTGTCGGCGTGCCGCCGTTTGCGGCCGGAGCGACAGCCATCGGCGTCGTCTCCGGCGCCTACTTGACCGAGGTGTTTCGCGGTGCATTTCGTGTCCTGGCAAAAGGCGAGATCGAGGCCGGTAAGGCGGCGGGCATGAGCCCATTCCTGCTGTTTCGCCGCGTCATCGCGCCTCAGGTCATTCGCCACGCTTTGCCGGGCGTCGGCAATGTCTGGCAGATGGCGTTGAAGGAATCGGCGCTCATTTCCGTAACCGGCTTGGTCGAACTTCTTCGCCAGTCGCAAATCGCCGCCGGATCGACCCGCAGGCCATTCGAGTTCTATCTCATCGCCGGGGCGATTTTCCTCGTCATAACCTGGCTATCGCAGCGGGTGTTCTCATGGCTTGAAACGCGGGCGCGCCGCAGCACGGCGGGAGGCCTCGTCTGATGGATCTGCATTTCGTTCGCGAAAGCTTTCTCCAGCTTCTTTCCGGTGTGCCGCTCACACTGGAGCTGACGGCTTTTGCCTTTACCCTCGGCTTGATCCTCGCTGTGCTGATCGCCCTGATGCACGTTTCCGGCCTCAAGGTTCTCCGAATTCCAGCCGGCGCCTATGTCTTCACTATTCGTGGTACGCCGCTTCTGGTGCAGATTTTCCTGATCTATTACGGTCTCGGTCAATTTCGTCCGACTCTGCAGAGCCTCGGGCTCTGGCAGTTTTTTCGCGAGGCGTACTGGTGCGGCATTCTCGCCCTGTCACTGAACAGTGCAGCTTATGGCAGTGAAGTGCTGCGCGGTGCGCTGCAGTCGGTCTCCAAGCGCGAGATCGAGGCCGGCCGCGCCTGCGGCATGTCGGGGCTCCTGCTGTACCGCCGGATCATCCTGCCTTTGGCGCTGCGCCAGGCGCTACCGGCCTATGGCAATGAGCTGACCTTGATGGTCAAGGCGACGTCGCTCGTCTCGATCATCACCATGATGGAAATCACCGGCATTGCGGCGCGGCTGATTTCTGAGACGTACCGGCCAGTCGAGGTCTTCATCGCAGCCGGCACGATCTACCTCATCATCAATTTCCTACTGACGCGTGCCGTTTCCATGCTGGATTGGTGGCTGACCCCGCATCTGCGCGGCATTCCGACGACCGGCAAAGCGGAGCAAGCCAAATGACTGAAGGGGCGACCATGGAACCCGTTATCTCCCTGCGCAACCTGCGCAAAAGCTTCGGGGCACTCGAAGTTCTCAAGGGTATCTCGCTCGATGCCTACAAGGGCGACGTCATCGCGATCCTCGGTTCCTCCGGCTCCGGCAAGAGCACGATGCTGCGCTGTATCAACATGCTGGAAATCCCGACCGCCGGCGAAGTCGTCGTCGGCGGGGAGGCCGTAAAGCTCAGGAAGCAGGCCAACGGTCTTGCTATTGCCGACCGACGGCAGATCGACGGCATTCGCGCGCGTGCCGCCATGGTCTTCCAGAGCTTCAATCTCTGGTCACACATGACCATCCTGGAAAACCTCATCGAGGCGCCAATCCATGTCCAACGCCGCCCGCGCGCGGAATGCGTTGCCGAGGCATTGGCGCTTCTTGAAAAGGTGGGCATTTCGGACAAGCGTGATGCCTATCCCGCCCATCTTTCCGGCGGCCAGCAGCAGCGCGCTGCGATCGCCAGGGCGCTTGCCATGCAGCCGCAGGTCATGCTTTTCGACGAGCCGACGTCGGCGCTTGATCCCGAGCGCGTCGGCGAAGTTCTCTCCGTGATGCGCGCCCTTGCCAATGAAGGGCGCACCATGTTGCTCGTCACGCACGAGATCGCCTTTGCGCGGGACGTGGCGACACGCGTCGTGTTCGTGCACGAAGGTGTGATCGAGGAGGACGGTCCTGCGGATGAGGTCTTCCGCAATCCGAAATCGGAGCGGTTCCGCAAGTTCATTTCCAACACGCAGCATGGCTGAAGGCAGGACGGATCGATGAGCTTATGGGAGACCGAGACCCTGCAGTGGATATCCTCGCAGCAGGACATGATGGTGTCCTTGCTGTCGACCCTCGTGAATGTCGATTCGGGGTCTTATGACAAGGAAGGCGTCGATGCCGTCGGGATGCATCTGTCGCGCTTCTTTGCCGACCACGGCATTCAGACCATCGCACGCCGGGTAGAGCATTTCGGCGATACGCTTCTCGCCGGCACGCAGTCCGTGCGGCGTGACGCCGGGCGTTATAACATCCTGCTGATGGGGCATCGGGACACCGTTTTCGGCAAAGGTGAGGCCTCCCGCCGGCCATTCCGCATTGCAGGTGATCGCGCCTATGGCCCGGGTGTCGCCGACATGAAGGCGGGGCTGGTCATGAATGCCTTTGTGCTTGCCGCTCTCCAGAAATTTGCGCCCGATGTGCCGATCGTTGCGATGATGACTGGAGACGAGGAAATCGGTTCCCGGACGTCGCTGGCGCATATCGCTGAAGAGGCTCGCTTTGCCCGCGCCGTGTTCAACGCCGAGCCGGCGCGCCCGACGGGCAATTTCGTCAGCGGCCGCAAGGGCGGCTTCACCTATCGTTTCGAGATCAGCGGCAAGGCCGCCCATGCGGGCGTCAACTTCACGGAAGGGGCGAGTGCGATCCGCGAACTTGCAAGCAAGATCACGGCGCTGGATGCCCTGACCGACGTGCCGCAGGGCATTACACTGAATGTGGGGCTGGCGAGCGGCGGTTCCTCCACCAATACAGTAGCGGCCAAGGCCTCAGGAGAGGTGGACGTGCGCTTTATCGACGGCGAGCAGCGTGAACGGCTGATTACCGATATCGAGGCGATCCTCGGCCGCTCTACCGTTCCGGGAACGACGACCACATTCGAGCGCCATGGGGAATCCCTGCCACTCGCTCCGACACCGCAAAACGTAGCGCTTTCCGCCATCTATCGCGAGGCGGCGGCCGCCCTCGGCTTCGAAATCTCCGGGGAATTCACCGGCGGATGCGCCGACTCCGGTATTGCATCGAGCTCGGGGGCGCCGACCGTCTGTGCGACGGGGCCGGTTGGCGGCAAGGCACATACCGAAGAGGAATACATCCTCGTCGAGACGCTTTCGCAGCGTGCCGCCATCGTGGCGGCGTCGATCCTCCGATTGCCCGGCTGACGGAAGCACCCTTTGCCGGGCGCTTCGCCATCTCAGGCCGTGCGGTGCTTCAAGCCGCTCCACTCGCCCGGAGCCGCCCACGCATAGGGCGAGGGGTAGGGCAGCGTGACGCTGAGATCGAAGGCGGCATGCCAGCCCCAGCGCGGATCGTCGAGAAACGCGCGACCGATTGCGACCTGGTCCGCCTGACCGCTCCCGATGATGTCGTTTGCCTGCTGCGATCCGGTGATCATGCCGACGGCGCGCGTCGTGATGCCGCTTTCGCGGCGAACCGCCTCGGCGAGCGACGGGTGATGGTCCTCGGCATTGGCAACCGTCGGATTGCTGACGGGGATGCCGCTCGATGTGACGCAGGCATAGTCGATGCCGATGGCTTTCAACTGCGTTGCGAGCGTGGTCGCGTCAGCGATCATCAGGCCATCCTGCGACCAGTCGCTGCCGGTGATCCGCGCACCGACCGCGATGCCGCCTGCCGCCTCGCGGACGGTTCGGGCGACGCGCAAAGGGAAGGCCATGCGCCGTTCCGCATCGCCGCCCCAGGCATCCTGACGCTTGTTAGAAAGCGGCGAGTGGAATTGGTGCAGTAGATAGCCATGGGCGACATGGACCTCGACCACCTTGATGCCCAGCCGCGCGGCGCGCGCGGCCGCATTGCGGAAGTCGTAGGCGATCTGATCGAGATCCTCCTGGCTCGCCGCCTGCGGAAGCGCCCAGTTCTCGCGATGTACAATTTCCGACGGAGCCAGTGTTGTCCAGGCATCACTGCCTGAAAGGCTTCCGCCCGGCGTTTCCCACGGACGATGGGCCGAGCCCTTGCGGCCGGCATGCGACAGCTGGATGCCGAATTCGGTGCCCGGAAGTGCCACGCGGCGCGCCTGGTCGAGGACTGTGCCCAGGGCGTCTTCACTGGCATCGGAATAGAGGCCGAGGCAACCATGCGTGATCCGCCCGCGGCGCGACACTGCCGTCGCCTCGATCATTACGAGGCCGGCGCCCGACATGGCGAGCGACATAAGGTGTTGGGTATGCCACGCCGAAGCACAGCCGTCATTCGCCATGTACTGACACATCGGCGCGACGGCGATCCGGTTCGGTAGGGCTACAGGACCAAGTTGGAGAGGCGTGAAAAGCGGAGCTGCGGACATAAGGTTCACTTGCAGTGGGCGGCGGCTTTGCAGCACGCCGGACGGATCGGAAGCCGCGACCAAAGACGAACTGCGCAGGCCTTGGCAACCAAAATCCCGTTCACATGCAAAAACAACAGCAGGGGTGGGCCGCTCGCCGCATGTGCACGATGTTACATCACAATGCATCAACGTATCTTTATGAAGTCCGTTATTGTTTCCGGGCGGATCTCTCAGCTAATACCGGAAATGAGGGATGACGCCGTCGGATTGGCTGAGATCTCTCGGGAATGGAGGGCTCGTGTATCAACAGTCTGCAAAAGTCGCGGGTAGACGTTCGATCTGCTGAACCCGTTCGCAGTGAGCGTCCGACCAACTTGCTGCCAGCGTCTTCATGCCTTTCCGATGATCAGCAGCCCAATCCACGGATCGCATCGGCAGAGGTGCCACACCCAGCACCATTCCGCCGATCCCGATCGCGCCGAGATCGCCGATCCCCAGCAGCTTCCAGCGCTTCACGTCCTCGGTGACCGGCTTGATCTCGGCCACGTCCTCCTTCATTCGGACATGCTCGTCTAAAGAGGACCGATGCGGGATTCCGGCTGCTCCGCATGCCGGGCACACCGGCGTCCACCGCCTACACCGACGATGCCTTTGCCTTGACGAAGAAGGCATGGCGCATGTCTCCCTCGGCATTTGTCTGCTGACATCGGCCATCAGCGGGATTTTCGGCGCCATCATCCTGTCCGCTTTCGCGCCGCCGCTGGATCGGCGAGCAAGGGCATCATCTCGCTCAGCCTCAGCCTTTTTGTCTCGACCATCGGCACCGATCCTGTGAGCGGCGTGCCGCGCTTCACCGTCGGTGCCCCGTCGCTGATCGGCGGCGTCTCGCTCGGGCCGGTCATGATCGGGGTTTTCGCGGTGGCCGAAATCCTGCGCTTCTATGCGCATCGCAATCCCAAGCTGGCGCTGGAACAGGTCGAACTGAAGGGTGAGTTCTCGGGGCAGGGGCGTATCCTGTGGTCCGAGCGCAAGGCGATCGCGCAGGGCAACGTGCTTGGAACGCTCATCGGCATCGTGCCGGGCGCGGGCGCCGATATCGCCGCCTGGATTTCGTATCGGTGGCCAAGAAATCCTCGCGCAATCCGGAGGAATACGGCCGCGGCTCGGAAGAAGGCCTGGCGGCGGCGGGCGCCGCCAACAATGCGGCCGTGAGCGGCGCCTATATCCCGGCGCTGGTCTTCGGCATTCCCGGCGATGCCATCACGGCCATCGTGATCGGCGTGCTCTTCATGAAGGGTGTCAATCCGGGGCCGACGATCTTCCTCAAAAACCCGTCCACCGTCTACGGCATCTTGATGGCGTTCCGGGTCGCCATCTTCATGCCGATCATTCTTGTCGTCTGCATGGTGGGTTCGGTTGCCGTCGACAACACGGTTACAGCTGTGGGCGTGACGCTGGCGTTCGGCGTCATCGGCTACTTTATGGATGAAACCGGGATTCCGATCCCCCCCTTCGTTCTCGGGATCGTGCTGGCCCTCTGGTCGAACAGAACTTCCTGACGTCGATGATGAAATCGGGAGGGTCTTTCGTGACCTTCTTCGAAAGGCCGATCGCGGCGGGGTTGGCGGTTGTGACGATCATGATCTGGCTGTCGCCGCTGCTCGCTTTCTGGCGGCGCCGCAAACCGGCAAGCCAGACACGATGATCTGCATGTACTGACCAATTAGGCAAAGCGGCAATTCGCACTGGCATACAGGCGATGTTATGCTCCGGAGTGGCGTTAACGCGCGGTTGATGACTATTCGACTATTCGCACTGCTTTAAAAAAGCTAATCATCACCTGACCAAAGCTCCTGTCCCATAGCAACTGCCATCTATATCCCGCGATGTGGCTGCTGCCTTGGCATCAGCGCCTTTCCAGCCGCACTCACGGTCTTGCTTGGGATATTCATTTGGACGATCGCTTCCGTCAGAAACAAAAAGGCCCCGCCGGAGAGGCGAGGCCAGGGTCGCATCCAGATGGCTCACTGGACGCGGGGAAGTCTAGACCCAACAGAACTGCTGAAATACTATCGGGTCGGAACGCCGAAAGGGAAGGTCTGTTTCCGCGATTCCGGTACGGTTGGGCAAATAAAGGGCGACTCCCGTATTCACAGGGATGGCGCTTTTCTGGACCGGTATCCGGGCTCACATTTCCGCAGTGAGGCACGCTTGATCTGGCGCCCGTGGAGCAGTTGTTTCCACGCGAGACGATTGACCGCTGGCAGAGGGACCGCAGCCTGTCTTCTGCCTGAAACGAAGCGAAACGCATGGTCCGGCCAACCGGCCCCATGTAGTCGCAGGTTGGATACAAACCGTCTTTTATGGCGGTTAAGGTAACGTTGGGTTCCTTCGTTGCGACGCGAAGGGTGCTGCTATTGGAAAGATTTGAATATTTATCAATGCAGGCCCGGAATGTGTCCACTCACGCAACATTGCACGTTCAAATTCGGCAAAGGAACCAAGCATTTGCATCATTATGCGCCCGCGGATCCCGAGGTATGATGGCTTCGGTGAGGGAGCGGAAAGTGGCGCCCGCCGCGTCGATTTTCTCGAGGATGTGTAGCAAATCCCTAAGGGAGCGGGAGAGCCGTGTGCCGATCCGCGCGGCCCTTCGATTTGTCGCGTAGTCGGCGGCATAGGTTTGCAGTATTGACGGCGAATCCTGCGGTATCTCACGAGCGATGAGTGGAGTGGCGAGGTGTTAATCTCGTCCCGCTCTACACGACTATATTTATATATATTACGAAACGGATGCGTGACTAAAATTTAAATTCTACAGAACTAAATGCATGCAGGTTACAATTGTAGCAGTAATTGTCTAGTCTGTTGAGCGACAGTCGTATAATTAAGCCAAGTCGATATTTAAAGGTCAAGAGTTGGTCAAATCAAAACACTGCGAGACGGACAAATTGAAGCGCTACCAAAGCGCCTGAACCTTTCGAACGCCCGTCAGCGCAAGTTCAATAGACCCTTTCGCAAATTGGAGTCGCCCATGAGCTCGCCAGACAATCATCCTCTCCCGGCAGCCACGACCGCCGCAATCGCTACCGGCGCCAACAGCGTGAAGGCCGTGCGCAGGGCACGAGGTTACAGCATCGAAGATCTGGCTGAGACGTGCGGATTGGCGATCAGTGAGATCACCAGCATAGAAAGCGGCGATGATGCCGATCCTGTTAAGCTGCGTCGCATCGCATCAGCCCTGCAGGTCTCGGAAACCATTCTGATCGGCTCATAGCGCGCTCTACACGCCAATGAGCCTTGGTGATCCGATGCAAGTCGAATTGGTTCTCTTGTGTCGACAACCATTAAACCAATGGATGACAGCCCGTCACCAGAACGAACCGAGAAGCAATTTGCGCGATCCTGATGCAGTCCACAAAGAAACCTACCCCGTTCTTATTCTGGGAGCTTTAGGGGTTGTCTATGGCGACATTGGTACCAGTCCAATTTACGCATTTCGTGAAGCTCTACACGCTGCATCCACGGATGGTTCCCTTTTACGTTCAGATGTCCTTGGCATCGTATCCATGATATTCTGGGCTTTGACGTTGATCGTCACCGTCAAGTATATCCTATTTGTCCTGCGGGCAGACAATGATGGCGAAGGGGGCATTCTTTCGCTTATGTCCCTGGCACGGGAGGGTTACAAAACACGACCTCGCTTGATCCTTGGCTTGGGCATTGTCGGTGCTTCATTGTTCTATGGCGACGCTGTCATCACCCCCGCCATTTCGGTATTGTCGGCAATCGAGGGTCTTGAGATCGTCACGCCGGCGTTCACGCCGTATGTCGTTCCGATAACCATCACCATATTGTTGGTCCTTTTCTCGGTGCAACGCTACGGCACAGCCCGCATGGCGCTCTTTTTCGGGCCAATCACCTTGGCGTGGTTTCTTGCGCTCGGCTTCTTTGGACTGTGGCATTTGTTTGATGACTTCAGTGTTCTTGCAGCGCTAAATCCTTACTACGGGTTCGACTATATAGTCCGTAATCAAGGCACGGCCTTCGCCACGATCGGCACGGTGTTTCTTGCCGTAACCGGAGCGGAAGCGCTCTATGCTGACCTTGGTCATTTCGGTCGACGGCCGATCGCTACGGCCTGGATGTGGATCGTGTTTCCCTGTCTCCTCTTGAATTATTTTGGCCAAGGGGCCTTCGTGCTCGCTCATGGTGAATCGGCGAAAAATCCTTTCTTTGAGATGTTTCCGCAATGGGCGTTGTTGCCCATGGTGCTTCTGGCGACCGCCGCGACGGTCATCGCCAGCCAGGCTGTCATATCCGGAGCCTACTCGCTGTCGCGGCAGGCGGTGCAGCTCAATTTTTTGCCGCGGCTCCACATCGCTCATACTTCCGAGAAACAATCCGGGCAGGTTTATCTGCCTCGCATCAACGTTCTCCTTGGGCTTGTGGTTGTCTTGTTGGTTCTCTGGTTCGAGCGCTCTACCAATCTGGCCGCTGCGTATGGCATCGCTGTTACGGGCAATATGCTGGTGACGACGACGCTGCTGTTCATTGTTATGATCCGTATCTGGAAATGGCAATTCTGGGTGGCGATTCCCGCCATCGTCTGTTTCCTCGTCACCGACATCACTTTCGTTGGTGCGAACCTCATCAAGGTCATCGACGGCGGATGGGCCTCGCTCTTAGTCGCCATCCTGATTGTGCTGATCATGTCCACCTGGGTGAAAGGCAGCCGCCGGCTACAGAAGAAAGTCGAGCAAGGCGACGTGCCGCTCGATCTGATTTCGAAGAAATTGGCGAAGAGTCCGCCGACAATCGTACCCGGCACTGCCGTTTTCCTGACGGGCAACCCGAAAGGAACACCCACTGCGCTGCTGCACAGTTTGAAACATTACAAGGTATTGCACGAACGCAACGTAATACTCAACGTGGTCACGGCTCCCTCGCCCGTGGTCAGGAAAAGCGACCAACTGCGCATTGAACCGATCGACGATCGCTTCATGCAGATTACCCTGACTTTCGGCTACATGGAAAGACCGAATGTCCCTCGGACCCTGGCGATCTTCAAAGCTGCGGGTTGGAAATTCGACATCATGACAACCTCGTTCTTCCTGTCCCGTCGTTCATTGAGAGCGTCCCCCAAATCTGACATGCCCTATTGGCAAGACAAGCTCTTCATTACCCTCGTGCGCTCGGCAAGCGACGCGACCGAGTATTTCCAGATACCGACAGCACGTGTGGTGGAGATTGGCACCCAAGTCAATATTTGATCTAACTGCTGACTGTTGCCTTCGACATGTGATGAAATTTCTGGCGCGGTCTGTCGAGGTATCGAGTGGGTGAGGAGCGAAGCTGCCGTAGTCGGCATTCCCGGCGTGGCTCTTTATAGTCCCGTGTGGACCCGCGTCGCGAAGACGTGTCACCGGCGCGGCTCTATGCAAAGACGGAATTCTACAATGACTGGCTTCGAGCTCTGCGGCTGAGGCTGCGGCCGGGCTGAAGCTTATCGGAAATCGAGGCGAGTCTTCGTCCTGCATTTTCCACTTTTCGTGGCCAAGGAATACGGGCACGCAGCGGCACATGTGTTGCGGCATATTCGAACGGGCCTCGGTCGCTACGCGCGGTTCTGGTTCGCAACGATTGCTGCTTCGTCGCCGATCCGGAAGCCGACGTTCAGTTCGCGTCGACTCTGGATAAACTCTCAAGGGGAATGAATGCGGACGATGCGAAGCTATTTTTCCGCACGTCCTCCGGAGCGTGGCAAGTCGTTATGACTGCGCTTCCGGCGATTGTAGCGCCGTCCAGCACATCGTATCTCCTCCCGCCTCGTCGACTAGTGCTGGTCCTTGTGACCGAACTCGTGCCGACTGCGGACACCCCCGATCTGTCAGTGTTGAAGGCCCTAGCGGGTCTGACACCTGCCGAAATCGCATTCTGCCGGCGGCTGATGCACGGCGACTCCGTGACAGACGCGGCGGACCAGCTCGGCATTGCGGTGGAAACCGCGAGGACGCGGCTGAAGTCATCTTCCAGAAAACGCAGACATCGCGGCAAGGCCAGTTGATGCTGCTTTTGTCGAGATTGCGGTAGGCTGCCGACGTCGCGGCGCCCGTGACGTGTCCGCGAAGAGTTGGCCTTCGGCGCAAGGCGCCGGCGGGGCTGCTCACTAATTTCGGGCGAGTGTTTCCGATAGGGATTTTCTTCACGGACTGTCTCATGGCTGAGACATGGGGACCGTCGTGCTTTTTCATTTTTTTCTAAAAAATCGTTTTTCCTTATATGCTTACCAGGCGTATGTTGTTGACATTTACAAAAATAAACATTGATTGACATTTATAAAATATGCTGCGAAGTTCCGCTTGCCTCAATCGAACGGAAGCTGGCGCAGGCCGCCCGAGGGGCACTGGGAGAGAGAATGAATATCCGGGAGGAGAGCCTGGCGCGCGTCGCGTCGGGTACGAACTTTGACGTGCTTGTTGTCGGAGGGGGCGTGAACGGCGTCGCCGTTCTGCGCGAACTGGCCCTGAATGGCGTTTCGGCGCTTCTCATCGACCGCGCGGATTTCTGCAAGGGCGCAACGAGCGCTTCCTCGCGCATGGCCCATGGCGGCCTTCGCTACCTGGAAAACCGCGAATTCAAGCTGGTTGCCGAATCCTCCCGTGAACGCAATCTTCTCCTGAAATATGCCCCCCATTTCACCCTGCCGCTGGAAGTGCTTGTGCCGCTTTCCCATTACCTGCGCGGACTGCCGGGTTCGATCCTGCGCTTTCTCGGGCTCAGCGGCCGCAGCGGCCCGTTGAGCACCGCAGGTCTCAAGGGCGCGCTTTATCTCTACGAATTCCTCGGGCGGGTGGACAAGGTCCTGCCGTCGCATCACACGGCGCTACGCCGCGCATCCTTTCCGAAAGCCCTTTCGTCGCGTTACCGCGCCGTCATCACCTATTTCGACGCCCGCATCCGCAATCCGGAAGCGCTGGTCATGGAAATGATCGAGGACGCGCTTCAGGCGAGCGAAAAGGTCGCCTGCCTCAACCATGTCGACTGGAATCAGGACGGCGATACCATGGCGATCTCGGACCGCATCTCCGGCCAGACGGTGCGCATGCGCCCGAAACTCGTCGTCAATGCCGCGGGCGCCTGGGTGGATCAGGTGAACCGGGCGCTTGGCCTGAAGACGGCCTATATCCGGCCTGTCAAGGGTGCCCATGTGCTCGTGCGGCACCACGAATTGCAAAAGCGCATGGATAGCCGCGCCTTCTACTTCGACGATGGCACGGGCCGCATGGTGATCTGCTATCCGCTCGAGCGCACCATTCTGTTGGGCACCACGGAGATCCAAGTTGACAGTCCTGACGACGATACGGTCGCCGCCTCCGAAACTGCCTATCTGACGGGTGCGCTTTCCGGTCTCTTCGACGATATCGATGTCACCGAGCGTCATGTCGTGGCGGTGACGGCGGGCATACGCCCGCTACAGGCCGGCGGTGGCGCAAGCGTCAACCGCGCAAATCGCGACCATCTGATCGCCGAGGACCGGCTTGGTTCCGGCCAGCCCCTTCTCTCGCTGATCGGCGGCAAGTGGACGACGTTTCGGGCCTTCGGCGAGCAGGCATCAGATCGTATTTTCCAGCTCCTTTCCGTCAAGCGCAGGGCCGATACCCGCCGCCGGCAGTACCGCGGAGCGGTCGGTTTGGGACCGGACAGCGCCGGGCGCCAGGAACTGGTAAACCAGCTTTGCGGCAGGCTTTCGCTTGCTCCGGCAAGGGCGTCCGACCTGGTTGCCCGGTATGGCGCGGTGGCGCAGGAAGTCGCGACCTTCTGCAACGCATCGGCCGATGCGCCGATTGCCAGCATTCCGGATTTTACCGAGCGGGAAGCGCGCTGGCTGATCGAGAAGCGGGCGGCGCTTTTCCTCGATGACCTGCTCTTGCGCCGCACGCAGATCGTTCTCGATGGACGCTGCAACGAGGCTGTGGTGCGCGATTTCGGCCTGCTTCTGGCGAAGGTGCGTGGGCTCGATGCGGGCTGGGCCGAGAAGGAGATTGCCCGCTGTCTTGCCATGCCGACCGTTCTGCCTCAGGGCTCGGAGCGGGCCGAAACGCTGGAGGTGGGCCGTGGGTGACTTGTTTCTGGCAATCGACGCCGGTGGCACTGCGGTCAAGGCCGCGATCTTCGATGGGAACGGGCGGCTGATGACATCCCGCGCCGTCGATGTCGTCACGATCCACCGCGACAACGGCTGGGTGGAACGAGAGCCGGAGGCCTTTTGGCGCAATACGGCGCTCGCCATCCGCGAGCTGACTTCCACGCAGGTCGATCCCGACCGGATCGCCGCCATCGCCTGCACGGGCTTCGGCAATGGTATCTTCCTGGTCGACGAAAACGGTCGCGGCACCCGCGACGGCATCGTCTCCGTGGATCATCGGGCCCAGTCGATCGTCGAGGAGTTCCATCGTGACGGCACGGCCGCGGCGATGGAGGAACTATTGGGCAACCGGATCTGGGGTGGGCAGACGATCATGCAACTGGTCTGGCTGGTGCGTAACGAACGGGACGTGGTCGAGAAAACCCGCTGGGCGCTGGCCTGCAAGGACTATATCCGCATGCGGCTGACGGGCGTTGCGGCGTCCGATCCGACCGACGCAAGCGGCGGCGGCCTACTTGATCTGGAGCGGGGCGATTACGTTGACGCACATTTTGAGCATCTCGGTATCGGTGCATTCGTGGGCCGAATGCCGCCCTTGGTGGAAAACACCGGCATAGCCGGACGCATTTCACAGACCGCGGCCGAGGAAACCGGCTTGCTGGCCGGAACACCGGTCGTTGCGGCGATGATGGATGTCAGCGCCTGCGTCACAGGGTCCGGCGTAATCGGTGGCGATGCGCTGACCATGATTGCCGGAACGTGGTCGATCAATGCGATCGAGACGGACCGGAAGGTTCGCAAGCAACCGCCCATCCTCAACATGCTGCACCGGGATCGTGCCTGCCGCCTTCTGGCGGAAGGCAGCCCGACCTCGGCGGCCAATCTCAACTGGTACCTCGCACGCGCCGCCGGCGGCCATATCGACGTGGCGACGGCCAACGAGCTGGTCGCCGCAAGCCCCGTCTCCGGCCGGCGTTGCCACTTCATGCCCTTCGTCAATGGTCCGGCACCGAGGCGTGGCGCCTTCGTCGGGATCGTCAATTCCGACGACCGCGGCTCGATGTTGCGCGCGCTTTACGAGGGTGTCGCCTTTCAGCATCGCCGGCATAGCGAGAGCGTGGCGGAATATGTTGCACCGCTCAGGCCTTCCTCCATCCGTCTCGCAGGTGGCGCGTCCAAGAGCGAGGTCTGGCCGCAGATCTTTGCGGATATCTGCGGCCTGCCGGTGGAGGTGTCCGAGGGCGAGGAACTTGGGGCTCTTGGTGCCGCGATGTGCGCGGCTGTTGCAACAGGCCATTACAGCGATCTTGCGGCGGCATCGCGCGGCATGTGCCGCGTGACCCGGACGGCCCTGCCCAATGCGGCGGTGCGCCAGTTCTACGATGAGCGCTATCAGCAATTTCTGACGCTTGATCAGAAACTAGCCGATCTCTTCTAGGGATCGGCAACCTGGAAAATCAGTTCTTTGGAGGAGGAATGATGATGAAATTAAAGACAGCCTTTTTATGCTCCGTATGCATGCTGGCGGTGCCGGCTGCCGTTCGGGCGCAGGAAGATGCCTGCGTCGGCAAGGTGCCGACGCTGAACGTGATCGGCCAGGGTATGCCGTCCGTCACCGAACTCGACAAATATGTCGGCGAATTCAACAAAAAGTGGCAGACGACGGTCAAGATCACCCTTCTCGGTGAGAACGAGCGCCGCGCCAAGGCGCGTCTCGATGCCTCTACCGGCGCCGGTGCCTATCAGGTCCTCTATGTCGACGAGGCGAACACGCCCGAATATGCGACGGCGGGATGGATTTATCCGCTGACTGACGTGCTTCCGGCGGAATACGACATCGCCGACTTCCGCATCGACCTCGCCAATGTCGCGAGCTATCAGGGCAAGCAGTACTTCGCACCCTTCGTCGGCGGTGGCGATATTCTCATCTACCGCAAGGATGTCCTGGAAAAGGCGGGTCTAGCCTTGCCGAAGACGCTGGACGAGATGGTCGCCGGCATCAAGGCGGTCAACGATCCCGCCAACAAGCTTTACGGATGGGCGGCCCGCGGCCAGCGCGGCTCCGGCATGAACGTATGGCGCTGGACGCCGTTCTTCCGCGGCATGGGTGGCGAATGGCTCGACGGCGAGCAGCCGGCCTTCAACTCCGACAAGGGCGTCAAGGCGACCGAACTCTATATCGACCTGATGAAATACGCGCCGCCCGGCGTCGGCACGTTCAACTGGTCGGACTCGATTGAAGCCTTCCGTGGCGGCCAGGTCGCCTACCTGATTGAATCCGACGTGTTCGGTCCGTGGATGGAAGATCCGGAGAAGTCCGTGGTCAAGGGCAAGGTCGGTTATGCCCCGCCGCCCGAGCCGCTCGGTTCCGCCGGTTGGGCGCATGGCTTCGCTGTCTCGACGGTCGGCGCCAAGGACGATTGCACGAAGAAGGTTGCCGGCGATTTCGTCGGCTGGGCAACCTCCAAGGAGATGGAAGCCCGCCGCCTAGCCGATGGCATCGCCTCGGATATTGGCCGCCAGTCCACGCTGAAGAGCGAGGCCTTCAGCAAGGCCGTGCCGGCCGAATACATCGAGGCGCTGCTCACTACCGGCTCGCGCACGAAGCTTCTGATCATGGCGAGCCCCGTCTGGCCGGAAATCGGCGACAATCTCGGTCTTGCGCTTGAAGAACTCTTCACGGGTACGAAGACGGACGTTCAGGCAACGCTCGACGAGGCAGCCTTCGCCGCCGAGGACACGCTTCGACACGCAAAATAACTGCAGAGGCCGGGGCCGGGCGGATATGCGCCCGGCCAGATCCGCAACTTTCAAAGAGCAACGGAATGCAAAAACAGAGATTCGTCTTCTGGACGCTTGCGCCCGCCTTTACCATTCTTGGGATACTGGCATTGGTTTCGGTTGTCGGAGCGCTGTACTTCTCGGTGATGGACCGGTCGTTGCGCTATCCCGACTATGATTTTGTCGGGCTGTACAACTACCAGCGTCTTCTCGGCGACCGCCGCTTCCTCAACGCCCTCAAAATCTCCGCGATCTGGGAGGTGGTGACCGTTGCGGGATCGCTGCTGGTGGCGATGTTCCTGTCGGTCTACATCTTCGAGAACACGCGTTCAGCTCGGGCGCGCAACCTGATCTGCCTTGCCTTCCTCGCGCCGGTTCTGCTTCCGCGCGTCGCGGCCGCCTTCATCTGGCGCTTTCTCTATTCGCCGTCGCTTGGCCTTATCAACTACCTCACGGGGCTGCTCGGCCTTGGTCCGATCGAGTTCCTGGCCAATCCGAAACTCGCGCTGTTTTCGGTCGCGGTCGTCGATATCTGGCAATGGGGCCTGTTCTTCACCGTTATTATGTTGAAGCTGCTCGAAACCCTGCCCAAGGATCCGATCGAGGCCGCCCAGCTCGACAATGCGAAGACCTGGGAAATCCACGCCTATGTGACTATGCCTATGCTCAAGGCGCCGATCATCAGCCTTGCCCTCGTCAAGGCGGTGGAGTCGCTGCGGTCCTTCGACCTGATCTTTGTCATGACCGGCGGCGGACCGGGAACGGCCACGGAGACACTCGATCTCTACGCCTATCAGGCCGGTATCAATCTCGGCGGCCGCGTTTCCTATGCCTCCGCCATGTCCATTCTCCTTCTTCTCATAACCACGGTCGTTTTCACGCTCGTCTGGCGAGGTATCCGCAAATGGTCAGCCTGATCCGCCGCACCTTTTCCCGGGGCTTCCTTGCCCTCATGATCCTGATCGCGCTGATGCCGATCGTCTGGACTATCCTCGGCTCGTTCAAGAAGCTGAAGGATATCGTGACGCCCGTTCCGACGCTGGTCTTCACGCCGACGCTCCAGAACTTCGCGACCATCCTGCAGAATCCGTCCATTCGCGACGGCCTCGGCAATTCGGTGGTGGTCGTGGGTGTCTCGGTCCTGCTGGGAGCGCTGTTCGGCATTCCCGCCGCCTACTGCCTCGCGCGGCATGTGGAACGGAAGAAGGACGATCTGCAGTTCTTCGTGTTGTCCCTGCGCTTCATGCCGCCGGTGGCAATCGCGATCCCGTTCATCATCATCTATCTCGACAGTGGCATCTACGACACGCTGACCGGCCTGATCCTGGTCTACCTCATCTCCACCATCTCGACGGTCATCTGGCTGTCGGTGCCGGCGTTCGAGCGGGTGCCGAAGGAGATCGAGGAGGCGGCGGCGATGGAAGGTTGCTCGCAGACCGAGATCTTCCTCAAGTTCGCGCTTCCCATCGCCGCGCCGTCGCTGTTCGGCTCCCTCGTCTTCACCTTCGTGCTGGTCTGGAACGAACTGCTGCTGGCCCTCACGCTCGCTGCCGAAAACTCCACGCTCCCGGTCGTGGCCGCGTCCATCACGTCGCTCGGCAAGGAAGTCCCCTGGGGCGTCATCAATGCCTCGACCGTCATCCTCGTACTGCCGCCGTTGGTCTTCATCGGGCTTCTGATGAGCTTCATCAACCGCATGGTCGCCACGGGCCGCAAATAGGAAAATCGACATGGCCAACATCAAATGCACCAAGATCCGCAAGTCCTATGGCAGCCATACGGTCATCTCGGATCTCAACCTCAACATCGCCGACCATGAATTCGTGGTGTTCCTCGGGCCTTCCGGCTGCGGCAAGTCCACCATGCTGCGCATGATCGCCGGCCTCGAGGAGATATCGGACGGCAAGGTCAGCATCGGCGGCCGCGACGTGACGCATCTACCGCCGGGCGAGCGTGGCGTCGCAATGGTCTTCCAGTCCTACGCGCTCTATCCGCATATGTCCGTGTTCGACAACATCGCCTTCGGCTTGCGTCGGCAGAAAGTGCCGGCCGGGGAAATCCGTCGGCGCGTCGAGCATGTGTCGAACCTGCTCGGCCTCGCCCAGCTTCTGGAGCGCAAGCCGAAGAACCTTTCCGGCGGCCAGCAACAGCGCGTGGCCATGGCGCGCGCCATGATCAAGACGCCGAAGCTCTTCCTCTTCGACGAGCCCCTGTCGAACCTCGACGCCAAGCTGCGCGAGAAGCTGCGAACCGAAATCCGCCGCATGCATCTCGATCTGAAAACCACCACCATCTTCGTCACGCACGACCAACTCGAAGCGATGACCATTGCCGATCGCATCGTGCTGATGCGGGCAGGCGCGATCGAACAGCAGGGTACGCCGTCGGAAATCTTCGACCGGCCTGCGACGCGTTTCGTTGCCGACTTCATCGGCTCGCCGGCGATGAACTTCCGCGATTGCAGCGTGTATATCGAAGGCGAGCAGGCGGAACTGACCTCGGGATCGATTCGACTTAAGGTGCCGGCGAAGGATTATCGGGAGCTCGGTCAGGGAGCGAAGGTCGAAGTGGGCCTGCGTCCCTCCAAAATGGACATCGCCGCAGAGGGCGATGTGAACATCATCAGCGGAACGGTGGTGCTCGTAGAAAACATGGGCAGCGAGGGACAGGTGATCGTCGATGTCGACGGCCGGGAGATGTCCTTTGTGACCAAGGCATTCCGGACGCTCGAGGCCGGACAGCGGATCGATTTCTCTATCGACCCGGACAGCATTCACATTTTCTCGAAGGACGACGGCCGCTCGCTCCTGCGCGCCGCGGCATAAGCGTCTTTGACAGCACCGATGGACAATGACATGACGAAAACCCGTTATGAAGAAAAGATGGAACGCATTCGTGCCGGCCGGTACGCGAAGGGAGATTTCATCATCGCGGATGCAAAAGACGCCGATCTTTCAGGCGGTATCCTGACTGCCGGCCGTCGCAGGGATGCTGAAGGTCGCATCACCGGCAACCGCACCCGCGCCGAATTTCTCGCCATGATCGAGGCGCTGGTGCAGCAGGATGTCGTCGACATCATGCTGGCCTCCGCTTCCAACATCGAGAACCTGCAATCGCGCGGCATCTTTTCCGACTCGCGCATCATGCCGGCTTTCCGCGCCAACGACACGACGGACGTCTGGGGAGTCATTCGCGGCGGTAGGTATCGCGCAACGCCGTCGCAGCCCTACAGCGGCACGGACCTGACGCGCGCGCAGGCGGAACTCTGCCTCTATTCGATGACATTCAACAACATCACCGAGGCCGACACCGTGACGCTTGAAGCCTATCGAGACTTCCGTCCGAAGGCGCGGGCTGCCGGCAAGCGGCATTTCCTTGAGGTGTTCAACCCGAACATGCCGACCGGCTTTGACGCCAGGGAAACGGGCATGTACGTCAACGACTGCATCGCGCGCGCGCTTGCGAGCCTCACGGCGGAAGAGCGTCCGGAATTCCTGAAGGTCGCCTATAATGGTCCCGCTGCGCTCGAGGAACTCGTAGCCCATGACACGTCGGTCGTCGTCGGCGTGCTCGGGGGCGGAACCGGCACGCATCGCGATACCTTCGAGCTCGTCTGGCAGGCGGAAAAGTTCGGCGCCCGTCTTGCGCTTTTCGGCCGCAAGATCAACATGGCGGAGCATCAACCTACTTTCATCAAATGGATGCGCGCCGTAGCGGATGGCCATGCCAGGCCGGCGGAGGCGATCTGCGGCTATCACGGGGATCTCGCCAATCTCGGCCTTACGGCGGACCGCTCAGTTGACGACGACCTGTTGATCACCGAAGAGGTGCTGATGACCGCGGCAGAGCGGTAAGAGGCAACCGGGAAGCGTTCATGTACCGACCGCAACATCCGTCCAACAAGATCGTCGCCGAGGTGGCGTGGATGTACTACGTCAAGAACCTCAATCAGGGAGAGATTGCCGACGCGCTCTCGCTCTCGCGGCCGACCGTCATCAGCTACCTGAAACTGGCGAAGGAGCGGAATATCGTCTGCATCCAGGTCGCGCCCGAGCACTACCGCATCAATGCTACGGCGGATGCGCTGACCGAAAAATACGGGCTGAAGAGCGTGCATATCGTTCCCGACGACGGGATGGAGGGCGAGATGCTGACGCGGGCGGTCTGCGAGGTTGCGGCGCATCATCTGCCAAACTTCCTCGGGAAGGGCGATGTGCTGGGAGTCTCCTGGGGGCAGACCGTGTCTTTCGTCTCTGAATACGTGCCGCACTGGCCGATTGAAGACCTGACGGTACGCCAGCTTCTTGGATCGATCGCCAACCCGCTGCTCAGCACTTCGGAGAGCTGTACCACCGAAATCGCCCGGCACCTCGATGCCTACTGCATCAATTTCAATGCGCCGGCGGTCTGTTCCAGCGCGGCGCTGGCATCCGCGCTGAAGGCCGAGCCGATTATCCGCGAACAGCTCGAAAACCTGCGCAAGTGCAACAAGTCGATCTTTTCGCTTAGCCCCTGCACGCCGGACACGCATGTAGTGCAGTTCAAGATCGCGACGGTCGAGGAGATCGACGAATATCGAAACAGGGGTGCGGTGGGCATCATCGCCGGCCGGTTCATCGACGAGGCGGGGCAGGCGGTTCTCGGAGATCTCGACGAGCGCATCATCGGCGCTGACCACGATCTCCTACGCGAGATGGAGGGGCTTCTCGTGGTGAGCGGCATTTTCAAGATCGACGCAACGAGGGCCGCCTTGCGCGGCGGCTTCGTCGATCATCTCGTCACTGATACGAAGATGGCGGAACTCCTCGTTTCTACGGCCTAGAAACTCGATCGGCGGGCAATGGCGCCGCGGGCATGTGGATACCAGTGCCGGCCACGAGCAATGATGCGGCCCAGCTCAAATTGACGGCAGAAGAGATCGAGCCGACGCTCACTGCCGTTGACGTGCCGCTTGAGGGGGCCCACACCCAAGCTGAATTTGCGAGTGCAGATGTTTGTCATAGGCGACACGGGTCTCGCATAGATGAACCGTTAGTTCAGTTGGTGAACAACGACGACTATGCGGTAGCAATCGGCCGATTACGTTAATGCTTGCTGTCACGATAAATGAACGGTGACGCCGACGGAGCCTGCTGCTCGAGAATGTGATCGACGGCAGGTCGGGCAGGCGCGTAGCGGCACACCGGATCGGTGGCGGTGGGGTCGGCGGCGAGGGCCATGGCCTGGCATCGGCAGCCTCCGTGATCATGGTCGCGACGGGCGCAGCTGCGGCAAGGCTCCTACATCCAGGCATGGCCGCGAAAGGCGTTGAAGGCTGCTCCGTCATACCAGATCGCCGAAAGAGGTTTTTCGGCGACCCGGTCGAAGACGAGGCCGGGAATCGTCGCGGCGGCATGGCAGGGCAGGACCGTGCCATCGGGCGCGACGTTGATGCCGGTCGAGCCCCAGCCGCCCATGCAGGCCTTGGGGTAATCCGCGTAATAATCCGGTGGGACGAAGTCGATCATCATCCGGCCGGCATAGGCGAGTCGGGCTTCGGCCACCGCGTCCTTTGCCTGCACCACTTGGGTGCGGGTCGGCAGAAGCGCATCGCGGTTGACAAGCGCCCAGCCATAGAACTGGACGCAGGCGACCTCGATGCGTCGCGCGCCGAGATTGGCAGCGAAATCGATCGCTGTCCTGACCTCATCGATCGTGTGCCGGTGCATGACGGCATTGACCGTCAGCGGGATGCCACGCCGACGGACCTCTTCTGCCAAAGCAAGCTTGCGTGCGAAGCTTCCCCTGTAGCCGCCGATCCAGTCGGCCTTGTCGGCGGTCGTCGCCTGCAGCGACAGCTGGAGATGGTCGAGCCCGGCGGCTTCCAGGGCATTGAGACGCGTCGGCGTCAGCCCGATGCCCGATGTGATGAGGTTGACATAGAGGCCAGCGTCCCGCGCCGCCTTCACCAAGAGTTCGAGATCGCGCCGCGATGCCGGCTCGCCGCCGGACAGGTGCAATTGCAGCACGCCGAGCTTGGCAGCTTGGTGAAACACATCGATCCAGCTTTCGGTCGCCAGTTCCCGCGTCCGTTCCGTCAGCTCCAGCGGGTTGGAGCAATAGGTGCAGGACAGGGGGCAGCGATGCGTCAGCTCCGCAAGCATCGCGATCGGTGGGGCAGGGCGGTCCATCATTGATAATCCACCAACCGCTGGCCGGCGAGGCCGTCGAGGAAATCGCGGACGTCGGATGCCACGTCCGCCTCCAGTGCGCCGTAGCGCTCTGCGAGACGGCTGGAGATCGCGCCGAGCGTGGAGCGGCCATCGACCTCCTGAAGGATGGCGGCACTGATATCGTCGAGCAGCAACGCCCGCTCCCGGCCGAGCAGCACCATTGTGTCGCGGACGCGGTCATGATGTAGGCGTGTTCCGCGCGGCAGAAGAGGTACGGGATAGGTCGTCATGGGCGGAACATCCGTTGCGCCTCACCGGGCCGCCAGGCGCCGGGCGGGATGTGACCATCGACATAGCTGCTCCACAGCGCGTCGAGCTGCGCCCACAGGACATCCGTCTTGAATGTCAGCGCCGCGATAGCTGCCTCCTGCTCGCCGCGGGTCACGGCGTGGGTCAAGACCCAGTCGAGCGTGAATCGTACGTCCTTCGGCGCCTCGTTCAGGCGGTGGCGGAAAGGCGATCGTATCGCGATCGGCGAAATCATAGTGTTCCAGCAGGCCGGAAATCCGCTGCGTGTGTATCACCGGCGCAAACATCTCGGTGAGCGAGCTTGCCATCGCGGCGATGAGCGGCTCGTCGCGCACGAAGCGAATATAGGCGTCGACGATGAAACGGGTGGCCGGCATCACGTCGCGGCCGGAGGCGACATAGGCAGGGTCCAGCCCGACAGCCTCGGCCAGTCTGAGCCAGCGTCGGATACCGCCGCCGTCTTCGGTGCCGCCGTCATGATCCTCGATGCGGTAGCGCCAGATGCGCCGCAGATCAGGATCAGGACAGCGCGACAGGAACGCGGCATCCTTCATGGGAATGGAGCACTGATACTGCCAGCGATTGATCACCCAGGCCTGGACCTCGTCCATCGTGCAGGCTCCGCCGTGCAGCCGGTCATGGAAGCGGTGCTTGTCGTGGTAGCGCTCTTCGCCGACGCGGCGCAGCCGCGCCTCGAATTCCTCGCGGCTCAGGGGCCATTCTTCCTTTTCGGGCGCAGGTTCAAAGGACGATCTCCAGGCCATCATTGGCAATTTCCCATCCGGCGGCCGTGATCGTTGCGCGGGCCTCGCTGTCGGGCATCAATGCCGGGTTTGTATTGTTCACATGCGTATAGATGCGCCGCCCCTCCTTGACCTCGTCCGGCCAACGCCGGTGAACCTCAGGTCCCGACTTCCTGGCCCTGAGAACCTCCAATGTCGTCTCCATGGAGAAACACCCGTTGCCCGTCCATGGAAAGGCGATCACAAATCAGGGCGGCAAGATCAACTTGGGAGCGGAACACCGGTTACCTTCAGCATGCCTGCTGCATTCCTTGCAATCCAGGTGCGCTATCGCTCCCTTCTGCAGTTTACCGAGCGGCGTCGGCCGACCCATCGAGGATGGCCATTACGGCCGCCGTCTCCACCGGATGCGCCGTATCTACGCGAAGCGCCCGACCCGGCTCCTCCAGATCCTTCGCTCCGATTTCGCGAACATCGTTAAACCGCCGGAGTTCGCATCATGGTTCCCTCGGTGGTGTCGGTTTTGTTCCTCGAAGTTCTATTTCCTTCGTCGTTCGACAAGCTTGCGTTCTAAATCTTTCAGTGTCGCGTTGACCTGTTCCAACGCATCGCTGTCTTCAATCAAGCCATCAAGGTCGCGGCTCCAAGTATCTTGCATACGCTTGAAATTCGCCTTTGCACGATCTGTCAAGTAAAGCTTCTTCCCCCGGGCGTCGTGCGCATCGGCTTCCTGACGCAGGAGCCCTTTTTCGGTTAGAACGCGCAGAATTCGGCTAAAATTGCTCGAGGGCAAGAGGGTTGCGTCAGCTGCCTTTCGCGCAGATGTGCCAGGATTGGACGAGATAAAGCGCATGACCAAAATCTCAACGGGCGTGCACGGACCAGGCTCAAGTCCGATCGGGACGGAAAGCTGGCGTCCAACCGCGTGGATCAGATCAGCGAGCGTATAGAGCCTGTGCGCATAATCGTCGTTCATGGGTTGCAATATACCTATTGTATGATAGCTATTGCATAATAGCATGGTTTGGCGTGCCGAGATAGGGTGTCGTTGCCGTGCACCCATCAGATTTCGGTCAGCATAGGGATGAGAGCATGAACATCGAAGGAGCAGTCATCATTATCACGGGCGCGTCGTCGGGTATCGGCGAGGCGACTGCAAGGGCGGCCGCCCGCGCTGGCGCCCGCCCGGTCCTCCTGGCACGCCGTGAGGATCGTATCGCACATCTAGCCGAAGAACTGGGCGATGCCCTAGCAGTGCCCTGTGATGTGACCGACAAGGCTCAGGTTGCTGCCGCAGTCCAGAGCGCCAACTACAAGTACGGCCGTATCGACGTGCTGATCAACAATGCCGGCCAAGGGCTCGAGGCAGCCGTCGAAGACATCGGCATTGAGGATTTCCGTGATCTTCTCGATGTCAATCTCGTGGCGCCGCTGATCATGATGCAGGCGGTGATCCCGCTCATGCGCGTCCAGGGAGGCGGCAGCATCGTCAATGTGAGCTCTGGGATCACATTTTTCCCGCGACCGCTTAGCGGCGCCTACAACAGCTCCAAGGCCGGTCTCAACATGCTTTCAAGCGTAGCGCGTGCGGAGCTGGCCGAGAAAGGGATCGTGGTTTCCACCATGCTGCCATTCGTCACCACAACGGAGTTCTACGATGCTTTGAAGGCCGGTAGCGCGGTCGCAAAGAAAGAGGCTGAGGCCTCAGCATCCTTTGCGCACACGCCCGATCGGGTCGCGGAGAAAATTCTGGACCTCATTAAGAGCGGCTGCGACAGGGCGGACCTCGTGCCCCAACGCTTCGGTGGATCGCTCGCAGAGTGATGTAATCAGAACCAAGATGTTCGCACCACAAACGGCGATGTCCGATCTGCGTTGGAGGGCGAGTGAGCATCAACCGGACTGCGCTAGTCTATACGCTGGGCGGCATCGCCGCGTTGGAGATTTCCAACGTCGGGCTGCATTGCGTTGGCATGGTCGCGACCACCGCAAACGATCAACTCTCCGAGAGGGGCTGGTCCATGACGCTGCCCATAGATCGGCAGGCCGATCTCCCTCAACTCCTCTATGTCAGTCACCACCCCGTCGACTACTATCCCGGCCGGGCCGGCGAGAGCGCGCCGCCGGCGCGCGAGCTGATAGGACCTAAGCCCTATAGACGGACGCTGCGTTCGCCCTAAGTTGGAAACACGTTCTCGATCGGGACCCGCGACCGAGGCACCTCTGGCCTCAGCCACAACTTCCCCTGCTTGCTGGGGCCTACGAGAGCGTTGCATAGTTCAACTTTTCGACTGCTCGCCCTCAGAAAGGGCAGTGGTCACCTCAACGGTTCCGCTTTGCCGGAGCTGCTTTTTTAATCCAGAATGGATGAATTGTGCGCCCGCCTCCCACGTGTAGCATGTGAAGAGCGACTGCAATCAACCCAGTAATCGCGCACAGCCCCTGAGGCTCTGCCCTCAGCAGAGGCTCACCACAGTTCTGAGGCGTTCTTTGGTACGTTGATGCGTGATGGCTAAAACAAGAAGAGTGGCTGCAGCGCACGTCATCACATGCTGCCCTCCGCGCTAGCACGGTCGCTCTTCCGCCTCTAGGCGAATCCGCAGCGTTCGGATCATGTTCGCTGCGTCTAGGAGGGCGGTTCTGATCTGGTCGCCTGTCTGCGCCTCGACTGCTTCCGCTAGTGCTTGAAGGCCACTCACTTGATCCTTTTCGGTCGAGCTGTCTGGAATACTCGCTTGCTCCCGCGTCTCATGGATCGTTATCACAGCGCGTTGAAGCAACCTGCGCTTTTCGAACGTCGTCAGGTGGTCAACCTGATTGGCGGCCCAGACAAGTTCAGAGACGAAAGCTGTGGTCAGCGACATGTAATCCATACTCGACGAGTTTGATGGTTGATGCTGCCGCAGCCCCCATTTGTTCACTTATGCCTTGCTGGAGGATTGTTACGGAGCTGCCTCCTTTTATTCGCAACGTCGGCGTTCTTCACCTTGAGTCGCGGCCCCTAGAGCGGTCGCGATTGGCTTCTTGCACTTCACGGCGACGATCCAGCTGCGTTGCCATGGATCGGCCAACTTCGCCTAACAGGCGAGTTCTGCGTTCGGGATCAGATTCTTTCAATGCGTACCGGACACCATTCTCAAGCTTTTCCGCACTTCTTCGGGACAGCCTTTCTTCCCTGTGCTGTTCTGCAAGAATCCGCTCTCGCGTCTGATCATCATAGCCTGCAAGATCATCACCGTGAGCGTCCTCCCTGGCATACTCCAGCCACAATCCGCGCTCATCCCATTCCTGGTGCTGTACATCCGTAACCGCGTCGAGTGTGTCTCGGTGTGCCTTATCAAGAAATCTGTCCCCATGCGCGATGAACCGCGCCGCATTCATTTCGTCTTTTGTCGTCTCCACGAATTCGTTATCTGAGGGCTGTCGCTCGCAGAAAATGCTAACGGCCTCATCGAGCAGCTTTTTCGCGTGCGGGTGTAGACCCTCCTGATAAGGCGCCAGTTCCGCCAACGCCGCCATCTTACCCGACCGGTCCGTTATCTTCGATATCGATTGCACAAACTCCTTCTTCGTCTGATCGGCTTGATCTTTCAAGGTTGGCCCAACCTGCTGAATCACGCGAGACCAATCCGGCTGGTCCACCGCGAGTTCCTTCTCTACGACACTTTTGTGTAAGTAGCGGGATGAAGTTATCAAGCGGGCTGAAGCGATCAGATCCTCTTTAGAGCTACCTGCTTTCTCAGCAGCTTCTTGGGAGACCCGATAATTTCGTCTGTTCGTCGCACGAAGCGACGCCAGGCCAAGCAGAGCGTCAGAACTGCCGTCCTTGCCAAGCTGATTGCCCAGGTTGTCTGCTATCTGCAAGACAAGCTCATCAGGCAGGGCGTCGTAGCTCGCGCGTGGTCCTTCCTTTGGCAAAGTGTTCTCGTCGCCCATAGGTAAATTCTCCAGGAAATTCCGTAGACATCCAGATTACGTTTAGAGCATTCGGTCGCAAGCAAGAACATGTTTCGTTTGAAACGGGTATCGAGGAGCGTTGCCGTCGCTTCTCGCACAATTGCCATTTGGGAGCGCTTCAAGCCACGTTGGAACATGCTTCCTTATCGAGCGCAATATGCCAGTCGAATGAAGGTATCTCGGTGCCAGCAGATGGCTCGCATCTCGGCCGCAGGTACCAGCAGGTTGTTCTGACAGCCGGTAGCTGTGACGATTACTCGAAAACGAGTGACTTCGGAACGGTCGTATATATTCCTGTCCGCTTGAACCTTTCGTGCGCGGGGCTTTAGGCTTCTGGCAGGCAGGCAGGCAGGCAGGCAGGCAGGCAGGCAGGCAGGCAGGCAGGCAGGAAATATGCGGATGTAGTTAACCTTGTCCCTACGGCTTTGGCTTTCGATGATTAGCTCGTTGTGCAGCACGGCGAAGGATAGGCTTTTGCATGTCACATGTTCGTCAGGGGATATGCCTTTAGGTCATAGCTGATTTCAGTTTTATTGAAGCAAAGAAGTTATCTAAAGGAGCGTTTGAGTTTGTCCGAAAGCAATCGTCGTCAATCAGAAGTTTTCAATGAATGACTAGGGTGGGGCAACGAAACCAGTCCGATCATTTCTGCTTAGCAATTTGGTCAACCAATTGATTTCCCTTGACGAATTTGAAGTCGACTAGTCCTCGAGAACCTCAATGTTGAGGTCGGCAGTCGGGTTGTCGCTCGTCAGGGTACGAGGCAATTTGTTGTCGTACCGGAAAAGATCCTCCAGGCAGCGGAAGAACTGATCGACGATGTAAAGGTCGAAGTGGTATTTGCCATAGAGGCGACCGGGGGTCGCCAGAGCCTCGTGGAAGTCGTAAAGCTTTCCCCATGGGCTGGGATTTCCGTCGATCGGAGCCCATTTGAAGCGCTTGGGTCCTACGGCGACGTCGTAGGCACGGACAATGTTGTTGAGCGGCAGCTCCGGATATTCCTTCCGCATGAAGTGGAAGAGTTCGATTGTGACCCGGTCCTCGAAGTACTTCTCGAGGAGAGCTGTCTCAACAACGGGCACGCCGCGCGCGTCGATGGCGGTGCCGGTTTCGATGTCGTAACGATCGCCAATGCCCGCCACCGGTAGAGTAACCCCGGTGACGTTCAGACCTATCGCGATCGGGGAGATAGTCCATTCTTTGGTGGCCTCGAAGACCATTTCAAACTTCTTCTTTGGTGTCATGGCGGAGAAGTCGAAGTCGGCGAAGGCGATACGCATGATCCCTTCAATTTGTGGCACCATCCACCACTTGATGTTGGAGCGCCAGCCAGGGGCCGGGCCGTAGGCCTCAACCATTTGGATAAGTTCCTGGCCGCTTTTGATGTAGTAGGGATAAACGGTGACCACGGAATCCACGAAAAACTCGGGATGGTGACTGAGACCGGCGCCGAACGGTCCAGCATCGCCGTCTTTGGCATCATAGATGATGCTGAGGCCCGGATAGGCATCGAAAAGTTCCTTCGATGCGGCCCAGACAAGGGTGATGACTTCCTTGGTGACATAGAACTTGTCGGTGAAGCTTCCGTTCTTGTCGATCTGGGGAACGACGATGGGTTGCCCTTCGACCTGGGACGCGGTGTACTCGCTCCAGCGTCCCACAAGGTCGGCCAAGACGCGTGTGGCCTTCCTGTCATGATTGGCGACGAAGTCGGGCGGGGTGTTCTGATGGAGGGCCTTCAAAGCGAGGATGTCCATTTCGATGAGCATGATCTTGCGCTTAGCGGCGCGATGAAAGGATGCCATCGTATTGTCTCCTGCCTCGGGGAACTGAATTAAGCCCCGGTGGCCCCCCAGTTGGACGAGACCTCCAGCCTTGTGGTTGCGCAGGAGGTATGGGCGCGAGTGGGTGTTGACGAGCGCGTCCTCGTCGGTGCCTTCGGGGAGGGCCATTTTGTATTCGACCTCCTCCGGCCATCCGAGCTGGTCGGCAGGGATGGCATTGGCCGAGCTTTTGAGTTCCTGCGAGGGCTGTCAGTGACGTCAGGTAAGACAAGGAGAAGAAATGAGAAACGCACCCCGGCCGTTGGCATGATGTTGGTTTTGCTTTTCGATTGAGTTGAGATGTTTGCGGTTTTGGTCTGCCCTTTTTCTCATGGCGAACGCGCTGCCTTTATAGACGAGGGCGGTGTTCTTAACCTTTGACCTCCGACCTGCCTCGGGCCGAGGATACACCGACCTGCGCGAGATCGAGCCAATAATCAGAGAGTGTCCCAGGAAAGTGTGGCCGAACCGAAGGACGCGTCACACCGCTCTTGGATCGGCGATTCCCAGGAGGTCAGCTGAAACGGGCTGACGCGGCCTTGACCAAAATAGCAAGTGCCGAAACCAGTGGCGCATTTCGGGTTCCGAGGGGCTCAGCTGCCAAGCCTCTCAGCGGCGATCACCGGTGGCTTTGCGAAAACGAATAGCTCCGTGGAAAGGGGAGCAAACCCCGAAGTTTATAAGTCGCGCTTCGCGTCCACCTTTCTCTTCTCTTCACCAAACAAAAACTTCAGATCGAGAAAAATGGTCACCACCGAGGAGAAAATTGCCAAAATCTGGCGCGAAAATTTCCTCGACTGGAAAAGCATCTCGCTCTACGAGTTCGTGGCTTCTTTCGAAGACGAGACCTATGAGCTCAAGATCCAAGGCGATCTCGATGTCGTCGCTGCGCTCGCGGAACTGAAGAAATACCGCGACGTAGAGGAGGTCGCCGCTCAGTTCCCTCAAGTCACTCAACGGGAGCTGTCGGATGTCGCCAATGAGGGCATCCGCCGATTTCAATCCAAGCCGGTGCCCGCCCGCAATGGCTGGCATCCCCTCCTTCTTTTCCTCTACGCAGTCGCCCTCGCCGTGCCAATCGTCATCGCTGTACTCAAACACGATGAGGTCTACTTCATTTCGAAGAACTCGACTGCAGTGGTTACGAGCTACATGCTTCTGCCCTACTTCCGCGGCGGCTATCTCTCCCTCGGAATGTACTGGAAGTTCGCAGAAACACGCCTCATTCATCCTCTGGCGCCGCTCTTTTTTGTCATTGTCACTTTTGCTCCGAGCGTTAGCGCTCTCAGCGAGGAGCTCTGGTACAAGGCGTTGAGCGGCTTTCTCGCCATGATGCTCCTGTTCGGTTTCATTTACCTCACATCCTTCCGCAACAAGAACCTTCTGGCGAAAATCGCAAAGGATGCCGCCAAACGCCCTTCAAGGGCGACAATCGAGGAGGAAGCCGACTTTCACAGGCAACGCGTCGCCAGCAAGACCTGCTTCGAGCGCGCGCTCGCGGCCATGCTCAAATTCGAAAAGGGCGACGACAGGGTCAAAATCGGCCACGCCAAGCGAGATCAAGCAAGCTTTCGCAAGCAAACATTCTCGTTCATGATTGCAGCTTTGGGAAAACATGCCCCGCCAGCCACCGGAGAAAAACCAAATCTCTGGGGGCGCTTCAAGACCTGGTTAGGTACCATCTTCGCTGCAACGCGCCTTCTCATCAACATCACCGATCCGCACTGGGACATCTTTCACCATCCGTTGCCAAAATCGCCAGTGCTCTTCATCGAGGTTGGTTTCATCATCGGACAGCTCGTCATCTATCGTGGATACGTGGTGACGTTTATCGATACGGTTGCCACGCAAACCCGGGTTCTTCTCAAACTCGGAAACATCGTCTTCGATCAGAATGAGCCTGCCGAGGCATCCCTTGCTGAATTCGCCCGGTTGGTCGCTGGTGCCATTCTCGGGTTCCTGGAGTTGGGCATCCCCTTTGCATTCCTCGGCAGATCATGGGTACAGGGGATCAACCAGCTCTATCTCTCTCTTGGTCTTACTGCGACGAAAATGCTTTGCTCTAACCACGTCGCGCCGACGATCAATATCCTCTCGCTTCTGATCGTTCTGATCTTCGAGAAGCTCTACAAACTCACCAAGGAATGCTTCTAAGTGAAGCGCGAAGGAGGATCGAGAGAATTCAACATTCGGGTAAATTGACACGTGCTTTCAATCAAATGGCAGGCTTTAACATCGACCTGCAAAACTTACGGCTGCTTGGATCAGGGGGAGACGCGTAAACTTGGCTTCACCGAAAACTGTAAAAAAAAAAGTCTAAAACTGCATGCAAACATAAGATAGCTAGATAACCAAAATCCCAACTATTGTCTCTCTTTACGTCACTGCTTTCATGACCGGGATTTCGATGTTGCCGATTTCTTCCTCGGCGTGAGATCCTCATCTTCCTGACATCTCGTGCATGGATGTTCCGTATTGCTTCGCCGTTTCTGGCGGTCAGGGCGGAATTGCGTACGGTGAGACTGGCGTCAGCTGGACCTCGTATTTCAGCCGTGGCGGTTTCATCAGTTATCGCCAAGCCCATAGTGCTTATGCACAGCCTCTTCGGCAGACCCGAAGGGGGACAGGACGCGTCATCCCTTTTCGGTCGAGGGGAACGTCCGGTCGGAGACCGCCGCTCTTCGTTGCGCTGTTCGGGCTATAAATTCTTCGTCGATTGCCGGTAAAAGAACCAGCAAACCAAGAACTTCAAGCTCTTTGGAAGTCAAAACAAACATCTTCCATCTCACCAAATCTAAACCTCTTCTTATTGCAATGCCTGCCCAGCGCACCGAAAAGCCCAAGGCCGCTCCTGCTCCTCCTCCTCGGCCAAGGAAGGAGGAGGAAAGCGATGACGAAAGCGACGGCGAAGAAGTAGACGACGACGAGCGAGAGTCTGAGAAACGCGAGCAAAAGATCATTGCCTACAAAACCGACCCGATCTTCCGCATTCGAAAGGAGAGCGATTATGATGCTGCTGTCGAGGAGGGAGGCGAGCGCCTTATCCCCACAGCCTGGTATTTCCGCTTTAAGGGCCTCCAGACGGACGAGTTTATGACAGCGATGAATGCCATCAACGGTCCTCCTGTTGGCATGAATGTTGTGGAACACCATCGCGACCAAATGGAGCTGATGCGGTTCAATGAGCTGCTCTCCAAGGCCAAGAAATCGGAGAAGCCCGCTGAGCCGCGCAAGAAGAAGGCGCAGGGCAGGGCGCCGCGGCAGCGCAAGGGCCAGCAAAGAGGTGGCAAGGGCTACTGGACCGAGCGATAGGTGCAAATTGGTCTCTCGTGCGACAACCCAGTAGGATGGGACAGGATCTAGTTGCTTGTTTGAAATACATTCATTTTGCCTCCCCATTTTTGCTCCCCTTCGATCGGTGACTCTGGCCTCGTGAGGAGGGTTGAAGCCTATTCCTCTCCATTCCGTTTTGGAAACATTGGTTAATCCAAACGATCACCACTTTGACGAGGGGCGAGGGGCAGGATATTTAGGGGCGTAAACTAGGTAAAGTCGTGCGTTTATAAGTTTCATTTACGCGGGGTTTAATATATTTGGGCGGATGTTGGTCGGAGACTGCGGATGTTGATGCAGATTGGGAAAACTGCGGCTGAGAGAGCAGTACTGCGGCGCCTCGGGCATCTGCACCTATATATTTAGATATGAATCTTTGAACTTATGAACTTATGAATTTATGAATCCGTGGGCCATTCATGATTTGGAGGTCATGGCGCATCAATCGAGATGATGCTTGAGCTTTGGGCATCATCGTTGTGCGACGTAAAGGCTCCCATGCGCGGCCTAGGGCGGAGTTTTCGGAACGCTACGGTTCGTCGTCCACCTTTTGCAATTGCTTCGGCCGCTGGTGGAAAGCCGGGATGTGTAATCTGCCTTGAAATGGTTCGGCGGCTTACGATGGCGATATCGTCATGATCGACTCGACCTTTATCCGAGTTTTCCAGCATGCGGCCACGGGAAACTGGGGTCGAAACGATTGGCGGTATCGGACGTTCGGGCGGCGGGCCTGCGAGAAAATTGACGCGCGTCGACGCCGAAGGTCGCCGCCTTACCTCTGTCCGACCGACGGACAGACGCCGGCTATACCCTGGAAACCCTTAAGTACTACCTACGAGAGCGAGACATCGTGCTGGGCGACAAGGGCTATGACTGTAGTGCCATTCGGGCCAAGCACGCTGAGCGAAAGCTTAGTTGAAAAATGCGTCGGGGAATACTTGAGGGCGCCGTCGGGCGTCAACGTACGCCAATACACGGATGCTGGAGCGTGGCAACGGAGGAAGTTTATGTCGACCGCGCATTCTCTCGGCTGATTACCCCCCGTTCTCACCGGCTGCTTTCCGTTCACCCCGACCCCATGTGCGGCGGCCACAGAACTCGAACCTTGCCCCTTCTAATATCTGAACTGGGGAGGAAGCCGTTCCTCGACGCCGGTCGTCCACAGCACTTCTCCCTGCGGGGCTACGGAAAATTGTTTAATAAAATGTGGCTCGAAAAGGTAGGATCGATGCTCCAATCGCAGATGCGTCGCTACTAATCTCCGACGTGATTAGTTTCGGGACGGGCTTAGAAACGCCGTATCGATTGCGTTCGTATATCGTGGTTCGAGAAATCAGCATTTCCGCTAGTCGTTCGGGAATTTGTCCACCAAACACGATGGCATGCGGGTCGAAGATAGCACGGATAGCGTTGACGAGGCGGTTGTATGAGGGTGTGATTTCATCCACCCACCCCGCCACACCCGGCCAATTCGGGTCGAAATTTTTCCGCATTGCTTCGATTGACGACACAGCAACGCCATTCTCTTGCAGTCGCTCGATCAAGAATTGCAATGCAGGACGGTGTTTTGATTCCTCGTCGTCGTACATCGACGAGAATGAGCCCGCGTTGCCGTAACCGCCGGGCAAAAGCTCACCATTGCTGATCAGGCCGCCTCCAAAGCCGTAGTTGAAGCTCAGATAAGCGAAGTGCTTGATATGCCGGCCTACGCCGAACATAGATTCGGCTATGGCTGCAGTGTTTGAGTTGTTATTTACCCAAACCGGCTTTCCAAAGAAATGAGCGAGCACGGGGCCCAATTCGATCAAGGACCACTCGTGCAGCGGTAAGGGAGCGTTGTATCGAGTGCCTCCTACGTAGAATGCTGCAATCCCAAAGCCGATCCCAAAGAAATTCTCGTCTTGAACATTGTTTGCAGTCTGGAGTGAGGCGATCTTCTCGCGCACAGCGGCTAGTGCTTCGTTCATTCCTTGCCCACGCAGGACAACATTACTCTCGGCAATGATCCGGCCGCTGAAATCAGTCAGGCAAATTCCGATTATGTCAGTGTTTACTGAGATTCCGCACGTATAGGCATAGTCACCGTTAAGTGTCAAAGAGGGACTAGGCTGGCCGCGCCCAATTCCGGGCTTAGGCGGTCCGATCGCAACGATCCCTCTTTCAGCCAATTGATCGATAATCCGATAAACCGATTGCTGAGACAGGTCGACAAACTCCGGGACCTCCGATCGTGCTACCGCGGGGTGGTCCCACAACAGCTTCAGAACTTTGCGTTCACTCGGATGAACCACGTCCTGGCCATCGCCCCGCAGGTAGCGCTGATGGATAAAATCTTCCGAACGATAGCTCACGGATGACATGTTAACCTACTTGGGATGAGTAATCTGTTTTCATTCACTTAGCCTCGATACGGCTTAAAAAAAAGAGAAAGGTCACGTTGTCTCTTGCTTTCCGTCATAAATTTGTTACTCACCATGAGTAATAAACACTCGCAGCTCTCGACAGGCTGCCATTAGGACAGGCTCGATGCACTACAGAGATTTCATCGCAGACAACAACCGCCCATGTGCTGTCGCGGCGCACCGAGGAGCTTGGCGCGTGGCGCCCGAAAACAGCATAGCGTCTATCGAGAATGCAATCGATTTCGGCTGCGATATCGTTGAGCTGGATGTCCGGATGAGCGCTGACGGGGTACTTTTTCTAATGCACGATGCAAATCTGGGCCGCGTCGCGGGCGTCGGGCGCGATGTCAGCTCCATGACAATGGCAGAGCTCAAGTCCGTTCGATTGCGACAGCGCAACGGGGGTGACGGACACCAAGTCACCGACCATTCAATTCCGACACTCAAAGAAGCGCTCGATTGCCTCAAGGGTAGAATATTTGCCGACCTGGACTTGAAAGATCGCAGCCTCTTTCCCGAAGTCGCGCGCTGCGTTCAGGAAATGTCTGCCTATCAGTATGTGGATTTGAAAACCACGGTCGCGAGTGATGCAGACGTTGATTGGGTAAAAAAGCAGGCGCTCGGTGAAATTCCTTTTATGGCGCTTTGCGAGTTTGCAGACCAGACGTTCGACGATACGTTCCGGAAGCTGAGGAACACCTCGGCGTTCATGTGCGAAATCCGCTTCGACGATCTTGCAACCATTGCCCGTCACAAGGACGATTTCTCAAATGCGGGGATCGCGCTGTGGCGAAACACACTAGGCCCGAAATGGGCGCCTTGGACTGATAACGCCGCATTGGAAAACCCCGATTTGATCTGGGGCCGGCTTATCGAGGCCGGGATCACCGTCATTCAAACCGACCAGCCGGAGTTTCTCCATTCCTATACCAGAAAGCGAAAAGCTGCCGCCTGACGGCTGAAGCGTCACGGGAGCCAAAATACACATTGCGGCGCAACTGCGCTGCTCGGGAGGGTAACAGTGAGTGTACTAAGCATCGCAGATGCGCGGATCCGGTTCGGATCCTACGACGCCCTAAAAGGCATTTCGGTTGCCGTTGAACAAGGGCAACTCGTAACTCTGCTCGGTCCGTCGGGTTGCGGGAAGACAACCTTACTTCGCGCGATCGCCGGGTTCATTCCGCTCGACGGCGGGGCGATCTCCATTGACGGTGCGGATATGCGTGGCGTCCCTCCGGAACGGCGTAATACAGCGATGTGCTTCCAGTCTTATGCACTGTTTCCTCACCTAACTGTATACGAGAATATTGCCTTTGGGCTCCGGCAGAAGGGGACGCCCAAGGATGAACTTGAAACCCGTGTGCAGTCTTCGGCTGCGCAGGTGTCATTGCAGGCGCAGCTTCACAAACTCTCAACCCAGCTTTCCGGGGGTCAACAACAGCGCGTTGCGCTAGCGCGCGCACTTGCTGTCCGGCCGGGCATTATCCTCTTTGATGAACCACTTTCAAATCTCGATGCTCGTCTGCGCGACCAGGTCAGATTCGAGATCCGGCAGCTCCAGAAAAAACATGGATTTACCGCCGTTTATGTGACGCACGACCAGGCGGAGGCATTGGCGATGTCCGATTTGGTGGTTGTGATGAATGCGGGCCAGATCGAGCAGGCAGGCACGCCACACGATGTCTACTATCGACCGATCAACCGATTTGTCGCAGACTTCGTCGGAACCGCCAACATCATGCCGGTGAAGGTAGTCAGTCGGAATACCGCCGCAAATACCTACAAGCTCGAAAGCCCAATGGGCGAGGTTGAAGTTCACTCTGATGAACAGCCGATCGCAGACCATGTCTATGCAATGTGGCGTCCTGAGGACGCCGTCGCCCAGAATGGCGTAGACGGACAGTCGAATGTCTTTACGCTCGAAGTCAAGGCCAAGAGCTTTCTCGGCAACCTCACCGATGTTTCCGTGTCGCCAGCCGGCTCCGATGCTTTGTACCGGATTCAGATTCTTGGCCAGACAGAGATTGTTGAAGGCGAAACGAGGTCGTTTCGGATCGAGCCGTCAAAGATCCGCTTCTTGAAGGAGCGGGTTCAGTGAACGGTAAAGTGACGCTTCAGGCTTACCTTCTGCTACTTCCGGGCTTGGGTCTCATCCTGTGCTTTACCGGTGTGGTCATCGGGATGGCTATCTCGCAGTCCTTCGGCTTCTTGAATTTCTCCGGAGAAAGCGGATTTTCAACGCGATTTTGGCAATCAACAACTGCTGACCCCCAGCTGTGGCGGGCGTTCTGGTATTCTGCCCGCGTTTCTGTCATAAGCGCTGTCCTAGCTGTAGCGATGGCTTATCCGCTGGCTCTTTGGCTTCGGAAACCATTTCCAGGTTCAAGCTTTATTAGTGCGCTGTTGAAGGCACCGCTTCTCGTGCACGGACTAGTCGCTGCCTTTCTGTTCATCAATTTTATCTCCTTTCAGGGCTTCTTCAATCTCGCGCTCGTCAAGCTCGGCATCATTGCTCGGCCGATGCGGCTACAGAACGATAGCTACGGCGTTGGCGTTGTCTTCCTTCAGGTCTGGAAACAGATGCCATTCGCACTGTTGATCTTGACTGGCGCTGTCCAAGCAATAGGCGACGATATTCTGAACGCGGCTCGCGATCTCGGCGCCGGCTCGGTGGCACGATTTCGCAAGATCATTGTGCCCCTCACACTGCGTTCACTGCAGGCGGCGCTCATACTCATCTTCATTGGCGCGGCGGGAGATTTTTCGTTTCAGGTGGTTGCCGGCCCCACGACTGTGAATTCAATGGCCCAGTTCATGGTCGGTGCCCAAGAGCTCGGAGACGACGGTTGGAATATCTCCGCAGTCGTAGCTGTGCTGCTTATGGCGCTGTCTCTCGGAGGCTCCGCATTCCTCGCCGCAGCTAGTCAATTTCTCGCTCGTATTGGAAGGCGCTGACTATGAATCACGTTCAATCGTCGGTTCACGCTTGGATGAGCCGGGTTCTGATTTGTGTATTGGCTCTCGTCGGTGCCTTCTGGCTTCTCATCCCCTTCGCACTGGCTACGGTATGGTCCCTAGTTGATGTCGATCATCCTTGGGCCTATCCGGCGATGTTTCCGCCGGTACTTTCGGTTTCGCGTTGGTCTGAAGTTTGGAACACCACGGCGTTGCCGCAGGCTTTGATCAATAGCTACACGCTCGCCCCGTGCGTAGCAGTGCTAACGGTCGTTCTTGCATTGCCCACGGCCTATGCATTTGGACGCCTCGAGTTTCCCGGCAAGTCGGTCATGCAAATACTGACGCTACTGCCGCTTGTCTTGCCCGGGTTCGTGGTAGCGATCTTTTTCTCGTCCCTCCTCATCAAGCTCGGTGTTTACTCGCGGTTCGCCGGCATCCTGATTGGGCACACGGTCATGTTTCTTCCGTTTGCGATCAGGATATTAAGCGTTTCATTTGCCTTGATCCGCCAAGACCTTATTGATGCAGCACGGGATATGGGTGCTTCGCCGGCTGCAGTTTTCCGCTCCGCATTCCTGCCGATTATCCGACCGGGCCTGCTGGCCGCTTTCATCATCGTATTTATCCAATCGATCGAGGAATTTGCGATTTCCTATGTGATCGGCGCGCCGGACTTTACCACCGTCCCAACGATCCTTTTCTCCTATCTCGGATACAATTTCATCCGGCCAAATGCTGCGGTCGTATCCCTGATCCTCGTCGTTCCGAACGTCCTGTTGATGCTGCTCGTCGAGCGCTTCCTCGGGAAAGCAAACCCCGCTGCGATAACCGGCAAGGGATGACGCCGATGCCTGCAAAAATGCCTATCCCACCAAAAATCGGAGGTAATATTCAATGTTGAACAGATTGACTGTCATGAGTTTGGCGGCGGTCGCGCTGGCGCTTCCTGTGCAAGCCCAAGAATTGCAATCGATGTCCTGGGACCAGATTGTTGCTCAGGCAAAGAAGGAAGGAGAGATCACCTGGTTCCAGTGGTACTTCCAGGACCGTTTTCGCGAGCAGGTGAAGGAATTCGAGAACGAGACGGGGATCAAGGTCAAGATCCCGGACGGGAGCCATGATGCGAACTTCAACAAGATGCTCGCAGAAAAGGACAGGGCCGAGGGCGACATCGATGTGCTGTCTCTGACAGGCGCCGATGTCAAGAAGCTGAATGTCGCAGATTATCTTTACGGACCGGTGCGCCAAATGCTTCCCGAAGGGGCGAAGCTCAACTTCACGATCGATGGTGGCGATAGCCAGGGGTACGCGCCGGCTTTCTGGGGCAACCAGATGTGCATAGCATACAACCCCGATCGCATCGCTGAAGCGGATCTCCCGCGGACGCTTGAGCAATTCGCATCTTTCCTGGAAAAGAACCCTGGCGAACTTGGTTTCAACGCTGCGTCGAGCGGAGGCGGCTCAGGTCCGGGCTTCATCGAGGGCGTGACGAGAAAGCTTGTTCCAGATTTCGATTATGCATCCGGCGTGGCCGATCCCGCGAGGCTTAAGAAGCTTGGACCTGCGTGGGATTGGTTCAAATCGCACAAGGACCAGTTCGTCGTTACCGCCTCCAACGCTGACAGCGTTGCTCGCCTGACATCCGGTGAATTCATGATGGTGGCGACTTTCGAGGACCTCCTTTCAGGTCTTCAGAAGAAGGGGGAAGTGCCAAAAACCTTTAAGGTCTACGTTCCTGACTTTGGAATGCCGAGTGGAGGTAACATGGTTTCGATACCGGCAAACGCCAAGCATAAGGCTGCCGCCTTGGTCTTCGTGAATTGGCTTACCAGCGCAAAGACGCAGACGAAACTCAGCCGTGTTTTCGGCTCAGCGCCTCAACATCCCGAAGCAGATACCAGCGCATCCCTGGTTCCCGATAGTGATCGCGGCAAGGGGTTCACTCGCGCAACGAAGCCCCTAGGCGAAGAAATTGCCAAGCAGTTCTCGTTGAACGTGCTGCAACAGTAAGCCTCCCAAGGCTGGCGGGGAGCGCCCTAGGCGCTTCCTGCCATTACATGCGCGTTGAGTTTCCGGAAGGTGGCAGGTGGACGCGAACTCGTAAAGGTCATTGCCGATTTTCGAAGTGTTTCGCACCCTAGGCTATAGTCCTCAAAAGCCGAGTTTCGGTCAGGTTTCATAACGTTTGGTGGCGGAGGCTGATGTCGCTTGATTGCTATGGCTCTCGCCAGAGCGAGAGTTGGGCTCACCCGAGTTGTGCCGGCTTGAGATAGCGGCGGGACCTTTCGGTCCATTAGAGAAACGTCCTCCGCCCTTATCCATGGGCGCGGCGAACTTTGAAGACGCGGGGAGGGGGTCGCACGGATGGCGAAGCCGTGGTGGCTGCTTTGGCGACAATATCTTCAGCATAATGGAAATTACTCATGGCACCTCTACCGACAACCGAACTGCATCTCGGCCTTGGCCTTCTCTCAATCGGAAGAAGTTGGGGTGTTGCGGATGTACCTCCGCTCGATGACGACGCTGCAGCGAATTTCCTGGCAAGCGCATCTCACTGTGGTGTTCGTATCTTCGATACCGCGCCGGCCTATGCCTCGAGTGAAAGGCATCTCGGCAAGCACCTCATGACACTGACTGAAGACGATCGTCGTCGCCTGACGATCATGACTAAAATGGGTGAATATTGGGATGCCAATGAACAAGTGTCTGTGGTGGACCACAGCCTCGATGGCCTGAAGCGGGGCATCGATCGAAGTCTCGAGCTCTTGGGGCATATCGACGTCCTGCAGGTGCACAAAGCATCGATAGAGATCGTTGATAATCCAGATACTAAAAAGGCAATCAACTACGCCCGCAATAGAGGGATCGACAGTTTCGGAGTAAGTGTCAGTTCGCCCGAAGCCGCCGAGAAGGCTATTAAAAGTGGCCTGTACGCGTCGCTACAGTTCCCTTTCAACGATCAGTCGCTCCAATTTGAGCACTTGGCGGCTGAGCTGAGTGTAGCTGGCATTGTCCCTATCATTAACAGGCCATTTGGAATGGGCCGCGCCGTCACTGGACATCGCGATCCAGTCGCTGCAGCCGTCGCAGCTTATCGCTTTATAGCCGATCGAGTTTCTTCAGGCGTGGTTCTGTCGGGAACGTCCAAATTGCGACATCTGCGCGAAAACCAGCAGGCATTCAATGAAGTCGTCCGCTCGTCACCTGCGATTTCAAGGACGCCAAGCAGATGATGGAATTGAAGGTCGAGGTCCGGCGCTTGAAGAAGCAATCCTGCGAGCGTCACCTCCGAGCGCGCGACGGCCGTGCCGGCAGCCTGTTCGTTGCATCTCAGGCTGCGCGCCCGAAAGCGTATCTACGCCCATACCGTCTCGGTCGCTCACCAAATTATGGGCGACTTGTCCATCGAAAGCCGCCTCAAGCAGGCATCACAATAATGGGTAGCCTATTTTGCGCAATTCTACAGGAATGACAGCCATGTCCGCAGTGCGAAGCACTTATCTTTCTGGAAAGATGCGGTTGACCGGCCGAGCAGTAAGGCCTGATTTCGCTCTTCAGTATGGAGCGATCTGCCTTCGATATTCGCCGGACGCCGATTTTGCATTCGAGGTACTCATTATTACCAGCCGTGACACTGGTCGATGGATTATCCCAAAAGGTTGGGGCATGGCAAAAAAGTCCTCGTTCCAGGTCGCCAAGGAGGAGGCATGGCAGGAGGCGGGCGTGAAGGGCCGCGTATGGAAGAAGTCTGTCGGGGCCTATGAATATGGAAAGGTTTTGGAAAATGGCGAAGTCGTCCACGCTCGGGTTCGCGTTCACCTTATCTTAGTGTCTCGGAGTGAGGAAAGCTTCCCTGAGAAGGGACAGCGGACGTTGCGGTGGTGTTCGCCCGCCGAGGCCGCAGAGGCAGTCGACGAGAGGGACCTTAAAAAATTGTTCGAAAAGGTGCCAGATGAGGTTGGAAAGCTGCTCCGGCGAGGTTTCAAGCAAAGATAGTCACCCGGCGGCTCGTTCAGCTCCGTAGCAATAACCGTCTGTGTTCAAGAGGCACTCCATGCCAATGAAAGAAAAACAACGGGCAAAACCCCTCCAATTGGTGGCTTTTCCTGCGTTCGGTTAGGTTTTGATCGGCATTGGCGCAGATCAACGTCATGACGATATGCGAAATCCCGAAGTTCGCGGGCCGCAAAACGCGGGACCGTAGGCTTCGTCACCCGGACGTCGCCACCCGGATGTAGCTGCGTAACGTGGCAATGGCCGCCCAAAGACGCTAGATCGCACTCGAAGCGTTCGTGGCTCGCGGCGGAAAAATCTTGACAAGTTAGAACTTGAAACCGGCGGCGCTCCAGCCTTACATGGCGCCGTCTGTGAATCGAACGCTCAGACGGAGGGCCCTGGATTCTACCCGTTTCGGATCCGGGGCCTTTTCTTTCGATCACCAAGTGGCTTCATTTCTCGATGACGGGCTTACTCTCCTCATCTGGCGCTTAGCCTTGTCTCGGGTCCATATGAGCATATGAGCTTATGGTGGACAACAATTGCGAGCTGCAGAACTGCCGAATGCGGCTATCGGGATGGCGATCCGAAGTCCTGATCGATGTTTGTTCGTGAATCGCATAAGCGACGGCCAATTCACGGTGGGAGGAATGTCTTGGAGATTTCGTCTTGCCCAGCCGGAACGTGCATGGCTTACTGTAGGCGTCCATGACGCGGAGTCACAGCCAAATCAGGATTAGCTTTGCACAATGTGATAGATCCAAGCTGAAGGATATCACTGTTCTCACTCTAACGGGTTCCGGATCCAAGGCCCGGGCTCGGTAAGCCGGCCAAAAGCTCTCTCGCCGTCTGCGTTACTGAGGGCTCCAAACCGGCGTATCAGTCCATAAAGAAATGGTGTCGCCATCTCATGGGATATTGAACGGAACGTTGAAACTAGGCCGGTAATCGGCGACTTCGGTGCATAGATCATCATTGTTTTGAAACTGATCTGCGGCAAGAACGGCCGGACGATCACACTTTTAGGCTCAACACATTCTAGGCAGTAGGGATTTATGAGGCCGACGCCCAGCCCCTGCTGTACGAACTGGCAAATTGTCAGTGCGAAATGCGTCTCCGCAACCACGTTCCTTGTGATATTTTGCCGCTCAAAAATCTGATCGATACGGCGCCTCGCGCGATCGGCGTGTGATAGCGAAATGAAAGGCTGGTCAGCGAGATCGCGAGGTTGAATGACTGCCTTGTTCGCAAGCTCGTGTCCTCGCGGCAGGACACACACAGCCGGGGGCATAGCAAATTGCTCGGCGAATACTCCCGAGATATCGACTTCATCAGCGACAAAGCCGATATCGAGGTGGCCAGCTGCCACTAAATCCCGCACAATGTCAGAGCTTGCGGGTTCCAGGTTAACCGTTGCTTGAGGGTGTGCCTTGTGAAGCGCTCCCACAACGTAGGGAACAAACGAAAAGCCCATTGCAGGCAAGGCGCCTATTTTGAGAGGCTGTTCCCTGTAGCCACGGATGTCTTCCGCGATAGCCCCCAGGCTGCCTAGCGTTTGAAATGCCCGGTTGACGGCAGTGTGAAATAGCTCACCCTCACGCGTCAGGATCAAGCGCCCGTTGCTTCGCTTGAACAGCTTGAGCTTTATTGAATACTCCAAATGTTTGATTAACCGGCTTACTGCCGGCTGAGAAATTCCGAGTATCTCAGCTGCGCGCGTTGTCGCTCCCATCAAGACGACGGCATGGAAAGCTTCAAGCTGTCGATGTTGAATCATTACTATAACATTTATGAATAGGAAGCATCTCTTACGCTAATTGTCGTGTCAGAGCAAGAAGCCTACAATCTGAATTGGGAACGGTCCAAGCCCAATGCAAGAAAATCACCGCTGCTCGGACCCAAAAGCAAATTCCGATGGTGCTGAGACAGCCACAGCGCCGAGCTTCGCAAGAAGATTACGCGCTTATAATTTAGGGGAGACGGACGATGACGAAGACTATCGTGAGCTCGCTGGCGAGCCGTCGACACTTGCGCCGAAGTTCTAGGCGACCCCAATCAAAGACTTGGAAGACAAGTTAAGAGCGACCTAACAGACGAATATGTCGCCGCCGACGGGCTTCCGATTTTCGACAAGGCTTCGAAACAACCCACGTGTCTCGCAGCAGGTGCTGGGAAACCTGAATTTACCTGTTCCGTGGTGAGCGAGCATCGAATTTCATCGATGACTGCCAGCAATCGTCCGTGAAGGCGGGTGGTCTCCTGCCGCAATTTAGCAAACGAAGAGAGGAACTGCAGTGTCCAAAAGGAAAGTGATAACATCCATCTGCCTCGCAATTGGGATATTTCCACTTACAACGGCGGTCGCATTCGGGGCTTGCCTTCCGGCCCCGGAAAGCTTGGTGAAACCAGGCGCTTTGACCATCGGGACAAATTTCGCTGGCCCTCCAATGGGTTTTCTGGACGGAACGAAACCCAGCGGATTCGACAGCGACTTGGTCTCACAGATAGCCGAAAGAATGTGCCTTAAACCCGAATTTGTCGATTTGACCTTCACCGGTCTGTTTCCGGGCCTTTTGGCAAAGAAATTCGACATCATCGCCGCTCGTGTAGGCATTACCGATGAACGTCAGAAGCAGTTTGATTTCGTTCCCGTCTTCAAAGGAGGTCTCCGTCTGGTTGTCAACAAAGGTAGCGATCTGAGGTTTAGTACTGAGAGCGACGTCTGCGGACACGACACGGCCATCGTAGCAGGATCCACGCAGATGGCGGCTTTGGAGCGGGTGAAGAGCGAATGCCCTTCCGACAAACCTATGACCATGAAGACGTTTACCAACCAGATCGAGGCCATGAATGAGGTCGCGAAAAAATCGGTCAGCGCTGCGTACGTGGATTGGCCACTCGCTGCATATGTAATTCAACAGCGGCCGAACGACTTCGTGGAAGCAAGTCCGGTCCTTAGTGGGAAGGGGCCCAATACTGAACGCAACCGCAACGGTCTCGTGGTGCGAAAGGGTGAAAAATCGACACAGAATGCGCTTTCGGCTGCGTTCGAAGCCATTCTCGCTGATGGCAGTTACGACAAGCTGCTGGCGAAATGGAATCTCGCAGACGGTGATATCCGCAAGAACGGCGACTGATCGAAACTGCTGTGATCCCTCCGCGGACATGGCCCCGGAGGGACCAAGGCTAAAGGTTGACACATTGATCAGTTCATTTGCATCGGAGGGGCCGTTTTGCATTTTGATGCCACGTACTTTTGGAACCTGTTATTCTCCACGCAGTTCATTGAGCCCGCTTTGGCCGTCGTTTTGATTGCCGCCGTTTCGATGATCATCGGCACTTTTATCGGGACGATCGGGGGTATCATCCTGACGTCGCCATGGACTGGCCTTCGCAGAATTGTCAGCACTTATGTTGCTACCATTCGCGGCATTCCCGTACTTGTTCAAATCGTCTTTTGGTACAACGGTCTCTCGGCGCTCACTGACAATGTCATCAACCTTCCAGCTGTTGTTGCCGGAATTGTCGCCCTTGGAATTAACGAAGGGGCGTACATGACCGAAATCGTCCGCTCGGGCATCCAGTCCGTCGAGCGTGGTCAAAGGGAAGCCGCACAGGCCCTGAGTTTGAGCTATCGCTCAATGATGACCAAGGTCATTCTTCCGCAGGCTGTCAGAATTGCGATCCCTCCCGCCGGTAACCAAGTTATAAATCTTATCAAGAACACTTCGCTTCTATTTACTATCGCTATCCCGGAGATATTTGCAACAGGAACAAACTTGTTCAGCATGAACTTCAAATACTTTGAGGTCATTGCAGTCGTCGCAATCTGGTATCTCCTGTTGGCTTTGGGTTACGGCCTGATTCAGAAATCGCTTGAGCGTCATTTTGGAAAAGGACGGATCGGCCTGTTTGCTGGCACGACGGTATGATGAGGTTCTCACGCACCAACCTCCGTTCGACGGTAGGGGCCGTTTCCGCAAGCCTCATTCTGCATCGAATTTTGTATTGGAACCACCGGCCATGTGAGCGCGAAAAGCTCCTCCGGAGGGCGAACAAGCCGAGGATGAGGGAATGAACATATCAAATCCGTCTGCAACTGAGGAATTGTTGTTGTCGAGCCATTCCGGACCTGCTGAAGTGATCGCATTGAGGCGCGTGAACAAGCACTATGGGCATCATCATGTTCTGAAAGACGTCTCCCTTTCTGTCAAAAGCGGCGAGAAGATCGTAATATGCGGTCCGTCGGGCTCTGGTAAATCGACGCTTATCCGTTGCATTAATGGATTAGAGCGACACCAGCAGGGAGAAATAACAGTCGAGGGCGTCGCCGTTTCCGACCGCACCTTGCGCCATATCAGGCGTGAAGTTGGGATGGTTTTTCAGTCATTTAACCTCTTCCCGCATCTGACTATCCTCGAAAATTGTACGTTGGCTCCCATGGAGTCGCGCAAGCTCTCCCGAGAAGAAGCCGAAGCCCGCAGCCTGGACTATCTGGCTCGTGTCCGAATCTCCGAACAGGCTCATAAGTATCCGACGCAACTTTCGGGAGGGCAACAGCAGAGGGCGGCCATTGCGCGCGCGCTTTGCATGCAACCACGTATCATGCTGTTCGATGAGCCGACGTCTGCACTTGATCCTGAGATGATTTCGGAGGTGCTTGATACGATGATCGAACTTGCGTCCACCGGCATGACGATGCTCGTGGTCACGCACGAAATGAGCTTTGCCGAGAAGATCGCCGACCGGGTCATATTCATGGACGGGGGGACGGTTGCAGAAGAAGGAACCCCGCAACAAATTTTCAAGCAGCCAAAGACCGATCGCTTGGCGCTATTCCTGAGCCGTATCCTCACGCACTAGCGTAATTACCGTCAAATACCGCTCCGCGTCACTTGATTTCGCGATCGGCATGTCAATGCCGAGCCGGAGAAACTGTGCAGAAGTCTATTTCGCAAAAGGACTCGTCATGCTGACCATCGAAAATATGCGAGTGTTCAACATTCGCGGTGGGGGGCTCCACCCTGTTATCGTGGAACTTGTCACAAAGGACGGCATCACAGGATATGGTGAAGCTGCCGTAGCTTATGGGCTCGGCGCGAATGCGGCGGCAGGAATGTTGTCTGATTTGGCCCCTAAAGTCATTGGAGCTGATGCAACCTATCCCCGGCACGTTTGGCACGAAGTCTATGACAACTCGTTCTGGACGAAGGGGGGTAGCGCCATAGTGTTCGCCGCATTGAGCGCCATCGATCAGGCACTCTGGGATATAAAAGCGAAATCTATAGGGGTGCCAATTTACGAGCTGTTCGGCGCAAAATTCGAAGGCTCGATAGAAGTTTATGCTAACGGCTGGAACAGCAAGCACGATGATGTCGTCGGCTGGGCGAAATCTGCGGAGCGCCCCCTTTCGGATGGCTACCGAATCCTGAAGTGCTATCCGTTGGCCACCGAGGCACGAGGTTCGACCTTACGCCATGTCCAACGTCGCCATCTCACTGACGAGGCCTACAAACGGGCGGTGGACCGCGTCAGAACCTTGCGGAAAGTCGTCGGACCGGACATTGGGCTCATGCTTGATCTCTCAGGAGGCCTCAACAACGATCAACTGGTCCGTTTCATGAATGTCTGTGTTGAACTGGACCTGATCTGGGTCGAGGAGCCTCTCGACGCGTTCAATTTGCAGGGCTTGCGGGGTATCGCAGGACGTTGGTCGATCCCTATCGCGTCCGGTGAACGAATATATACGCGGAATGGCTTCCGCAATCTGCTCGATACTGGCGGCGTTGACATCATTATGCCTGACGTCGGCAACTGCGGCGGCATGTTCGAGTTTGTTCAAATCGCCGCAATGGCAGAGTCTTATAACGTGCGCGTTTCGGCACACAATTGTGCAAGTTCACTCTGCACCGCGGCATCTTTGCAGGCGATCACAGCATCCGCCATGTCGATGCCGCTTGAAACCTATCCATATTTCTCGGATGCCAATGACTACGTCCAAGTACTGAAGAACCCGCCGGAAGAGGCCGTGGTGAACGGTCGTCTTTCGATCCCAACGGCACCTGGGTTAGGTGCGGAGATGAATCTAGACATCGTGGCACCCTATCGCGTGTTCGACTACCGCGAGATGACGGCTTAGCCTAAAGCAATGCCGCGTTCGCAGCGGTCGACGTGCAGCACGGCGAGTGTGGTGACGGCGGCAGAGATGGCGCCTTACTGGAGCCTTTGTGGCGTAGACAGGCCAGTGCTGGTGCGGTGAATGAGCTTCAGAGCATTGCCGAAGCCAGCGACGCGGGTATTAGACGAAATACTTTGAGTCGGATAACAGCACGCCAATGCGTGCAAACTGGCCTAAGGCTTTTGAGGATTGCCTCTGTTCTGACTTGTTATCGCCTCACCATCGAGAACCAGCCTTTCAAAATGTATTCCGCCTTAGGATGCTCAGTTTGAGCTCGCAAGCCGTGCTAACTTGAAGGCGAGGCAACTATCCACGTGCAATCGGTTGAATGCAATATCCAAACGGTTGTATTGTCGCGATAACTCTGGCACGATGAACGACATCAACCATTGTCCGGGGCTAAACCGGCTGGTACGTATCGCCAAACCGCCTCAACAGGTGCAGTTCTTAGTAAACTCGTTTTGGAATAAATATGCCACCTTCATCGACCGACGATCACGTTAAACTGCCTGCCTCAGGGCGACGGCCGACGATGGCAGAGATCGCGCGTATTGCTGGCGTCGATACCTCAACCGTGAGCCGTGCGCTTGCGGGGAGCCCCCGTGTCACGAAAGAGACGCGGGCACTAATTGACAAGATCGTCCGGGAAACAGGGTACGTTGTGAACGAGACGGCCAGGCATCTACGAGGCGGCCGAGCCAATCAGATTCTGGTGATCGTATCAGATATCGCCGCACCATTCTATTCGGACGTGGTTCAGGGTATCGTGGAAACTCTGGCCGAACGCGGAATCAACGTTCTCCTCGGTGTTACGCTGCGCCAGCCTAAACGCGAGGCCCAGCTTGCAAAACAGCTGTTGACTGGCGTGGTGGACGGCATCATTACCGTCACCGGCAGTATACCAAAATCAATTCTGAATATGCCTGGCTTTGAACGGAAGGTGATCGCGATATCGCGGCCAGTTCCCTACGAGGGTGTCACCTGCGTGACGATCGACAATTACTCCGCCACAAAACAGGTGATGCAACACCTTCGCCAGATGGGGCATCGGCATATTGTCTACATTGGCGGCCCAAACTACTCGGAAACCTATCGTGATCGAAGCGCAGCATATGCTGATTTTATGCGGGAGAACGGGCTCGACGAATTTATCAACATGCGCTCGACCGACACCTTTAACGACGATGCCGAATCCGGTCTCGAGATCATGCGATCCATTCTTGAAGATGGAATTCGGCCTACTGCGGTTTTCTGCGCTACAGACGAGCTTGCAATTGGCGCGATGGCTGCCGCTCGGCAAGCTGATCAGACCATACCTGAGGACATGTCGTTCTTTGGTTTTGATGACTTGAAGTTGACGCCACTAATGTCGCCGCCATTGTCGACAGTGTCAGTCCCCCGTTTTGAAATGGGCCGTAGCGGTGCTGAAGCATTGTTCCGGCAGGTGTATAAGGCCGCTCCAGTCTCAACAAAGGTCGTGCTCGAACACCGGCTGATATTCAGGAAAAGTGTGTCCAAGATCGCCTAAACTGATCGACGATCAACGATCTTAGCCAAGTAGGACGAGTCAGGAATTCTGACCCCTCATGCCGGGTGACGGCTCAGTGCGCTCTGAATCCAGTGTTGTCATCCCAGTTAATGACAATTTTCCGCATCACGGACACACATAAATTCGCGACTACGACGATTCAATATTGACAATCCAACCGATTGCATGGGTAATACAAACGATTGGACAACTGGAAGACACCATGACTGAGAACTCAGCAAACCCTAAAATCGGTTCCTCCTCTGACGCCGGCCACGCCAACCAGACCGAACGCGCTCAGACTCCGGTATCGGACATGTCGAACCTCCGCGGTGACGCGCCACACTCTTCACCTCACCGTGCAGACCAGATCAACCGGGTCGCTGCACTTGCAGAGGTGCTCCGCGCCAGGCAGATTGACGCCGCCATCATCGACGCATCCGAGCACCTGCGCTATCTGTTTGGTTATTCTCCAAGCGCGTCCATGTACCAATGCTGCATCGTTACGGCCGACGGAAGCGTACACGGCGTCGTTCGGAAACTCGACGAGGCGCTTTTCTCGTCGGTTTCGTGGGTCGAGGATCGGGTCACCTACCTAGATTGGGAAAGCCCGTTCGATGTGCTGGTTGCGGAGATACGGCGGCTAGGGCTCGCGAGCGCAACCATCGCTCAGGAACTCGACTCCTATTTCCTGACCGTACGTGACCAGCGTCGCATCGAAGCCGCACTTCCGAATGCTCGGTTCGCCGATATCTCAGGTGTCATCCTCGAGATGCGCGCGAGAAAGTCGCCGGCTGAGATCGAGGAGCATCGCCGTGCCGCTGCGATTGCCGACCTGGGCGTGGCTGCTATCGTTGATGCGATTAGGGAGGGCGTAAGCGAACGTGAGCTTGTTGCCGCAGGCTATTCCGCAGCGCTTGCGGCTGGCGCTGACAACAACGCGCCCCGTATCGTTCTGCTCGGCATGGGCTCCGCGACGCAGCACATGCATGGAAGTGTCGGCGACCGGCGTCTCGAGCCGGGCCAGCCCGTGCACATCGAACTGCTGCCGCAGTCCAATGGCTATTCGTCGCGCATTATGCGACCCGCTCTGCTTGGTACAGCGCCTCCGGACCTCCAGGCCAACTTTGAGAAGTTGGTGGCTATCCAGGATCGCCAGTTTGCAGCAATCCGGCCGGGCGTTGCAGCGAAGGAGATTGACCGGATCGCACGAGATGGGCTCGCCGCTGCCGGTCTCCGGGCAAGTTTTCCTCACAACACCGGGTACGGGATTGGGATTATCACGGCGCCGAAGCTGATGGACTCCACGCACTTGTTCACGCCGGGAGCAGAGTGGGAACTCCAGCAGGGTATGGTATTCCACATGTACCTTTCGGCAGCTGGGATACAAACTAGCGAGACGATTTGCGTGACCAACGACGGCGTCGAGATCCTGACCCGTACCCCTCGGCGCCTGCAAATTCGACAGCTCGGAAGGAATGCTTGATGAAACACCAACTGCTTCCGGCCGTTTCTTTCCAGGGTGTGACCCGGCGATACGGGGCCGTCACTGCGGTCAACAATGTCAGCCTTGATATTGCGTCAGGCGAATTTTTTGCGCTCCTTGGCTCGAGCGGTTCAGGCAAGACGACACTCCTTATGCTGCTTGCAGGTTTCGACAAGCCGACTGAAGGCAGCGTCCTCATGTCCGGTACATCGGTGACGGAGGTTCCACCGCATCGACGTCAGATCGGGGTTGTATTTCAGAACTATGCGCTCTTCCCGCACCTCACCGCAGCAGAAAACGTCGCCTATCCGCTGAAGATGCGAGGTGTCGGGCGGGCAGAACGTGAGGAGAGAGTCAAGGCAGCACTGAGCCTAGTCAATCTCACCGAACGTGGTGCATCCTATCCTTCTCAATTGTCCGGGGGGCAACAACAACGCGTGGCTTTGGCCCGTGCGCTCGTTTTCGGGCCGAGCCTCCTGCTTATGGACGAACCACTTGGCGCGCTCGACCGAAGGCTTCGGGACCAGATGCAGCTGGAGCTGAAACGGATTCAGGGCGAACTCGGAATCACAGTCATCTACGTGACACATGATCAATCTGAAGCCATGGCGATGGCCAATCGGATTGGCATCATGGCCAACGGCCAGCTCCTTCAGGTAGCTGATCCGGAAACCATCTATGCGTCACCTTCTGATCACTTCGTCGCTAGGTTCCTGGGAGAATGTTCGATTCTGAAGGTGACGCCGATCCCTGGAGGCCGCGGCTATGAGATTGCCGGTGCACGGCAAACCTTGGCATCCGTCACATCTGGACCGTTCGACATTGTTGTGCGCCCGGAAAATGTCTCCGTTCACTCGGCGGCGGCTCAGGCGACCGGAAGTGTTTTCGAAGTTCCGGCGACTATTCGCGACATCACCTATCTCGGCGCCGGCTGGCGCGTGACACTTACACTACCCGATGGACAGTCCTTACTCGCCACTATCGTGCGTGGAGACGAAATTGCCGGCTATCTGAACCCTGGCAAGCCTGTCTTCGCAAGGTGGGCGCCGACGTCCGTCGCCGTACTTCCGGCCGAAGGATCGTCCTGAGGCGGTTTAACTGAGAGGCAAAGACATGAAAAAAAGAGGGGTAAACGCTATGAGACGTAGTCTCTGCACCAGCATCTCAATCGCAATGATTGCAGCAATCGGCGCTACATTCGTCACCGCTGGAAATGCGGCTGATTCCGGCAATGTGGTTGTGGCATCATACGGCGGGTCCTTCCAAGACGCTCAGACCAAAGCCTTCTTCGAACCTTATGCCGGGGCAACGGGCGCTCGGGTGACCGGAACGACCGGCACAGGCTACGCTAAAGTCAAGGCGATGGTTACGAGTGGTAATATTACATGGGATGTCATCTCTGCTGATGCAGCGGCGTATGAAAGCGAAGTGAAGGACGACCTGCTTCAACCAATCGACTACTCAATAGTCAAGGCCGACGGAATTCCGGCTGAGTTGCGTACAAAGTACGGCGTTGGCTACATGAAGTTCGCCCAGAACCTGGCCTGGAACAAAGACAAGTTTCCGAACGGCTTGACGCCGGCACAGTTCTTCGACCCGTCAGTAAAGGCTCGTCGAGTGATGCTGGCGCTGCCTTACTATAATCTTGAGTTCGCGTTGCTGGCCGATGGTGTGAAACCGGCCGATCTTTATCCTTTGGATGTGGACCGCGGATTGAAGGTCATTGACCGCATCAAGGATCAGATCGTCGGTTTCAAGCCCCCGTCAGATGTCCAAGCGCTCATTCAGCAGGGCGAAGTCGATGTGGCCTTTGGCCCGGGGGGGCGCCTCAACAATGCGATCAAAGCCGGCGCTAACTGGGCTTACACCTATGACGGGTCAGTCACGGTCGTTGAATATTGGGCTGTCCTCAAGGGTGCACCGAATGCAGCAGAGGCGATGAAGTTCATCAACTTTGCTATTCAGCCTGAGCAGCAAGCAGAACTTCCCAAGCAGATATTCTATGGCCCGACAAACATCGATGCCTTGAAGCTGCTGGACCCAGCGCTTGCCAAGGATCTGCCAGGCAATCCTGAAAACGAAAAGCTCGGTGGAGTTCTCAATTCGAAATGGTGGAACGATAACCTCGCGTCGGTGTCGACGCGCTGGTCCACCTACATCATGCAGTAAAAAGATACGGAACGGGGAGACGGCGAGATGAAGCTGAGCAGTGGGTTTGGAGACTGGGGAATTAATTGGAAGCAGCTTTTTATGCTGCTACCGGTGACACTCTTGCTTCTCTTCGCCTTCATATTGCCGTTGCTAACGATTGTGCCGACGGCGTTTGGCGGCGATGCCGCCGCGAGGTTTGTACAAATCTTCGGAAGCCCGGTCTATCGGACCGTCATCCTGACAACGGTCCGTATTGGTCTGGAAGCCACGGCCATCACGCTCGTCGTTGCTTTTCCGCTGGCATGGATTTTGAGCCGGGCTACTGGCATCAAAATGCTCTTGCTCGGTCTCCTCGTTCTAATCCCCTTTTTGACGAGCGTTCTGGTGCGGACATTCGCCTGGCTCGCTATTCTTGGGCAGCGCGGTCTCGTTAACGCCGCGCTCCTGAAACTCGGACTGATCGCAGAGCCCCTCCCGCTGCTATTTAGTGAGCCGGCAGTTATTTTGGCTCTGGTTCACTCATCTATCCCGATGATGGTCTTTTCCCTTGTCACCATTTTACGGCGGATCGACGGAAGAACGCTCCTCGCAGCTCACACCCTGGGCGCCCCGCCGATAAGGGCTTGGATGGGGATCGTCATTCCCCTAGCGATCCGTGGTATTCAATCCGGCGTCACGATCGTGTTTCTGTTCACGATGGCGAGCTTCATCGCACCGGCACTACTTGGGAACCAACGTCAGCAGATGCTCGCCCAGGTAATCCAATCGGAGCTTGAAAGTGGAGCCGATTGGCCGCTCGCCGCGGCGCTTGGTATAACGCTGGCAGCCACGGCTACGATAATCGTCTTCGGGCTTTCGATGTTGGCGCGCCAGTTCTCCAGGTGGCAAAATCCTCGGCCATTGCCCTCAGCTTCCCCTCAGCATCCGAAGCCGGTCGACACATCCGTCCTCCGCAAGTCGGTAGCGATGCCAAAGCCGGCAATTAGCCTCCCCATCGTGTCTCGTACTCTCAGACTGCTGGCGGAGCCGGTATATCTCCTTATTATTTCGATCTACATTCTCCTTCCGCTGCTTGTCCTGTTCCCTGTGTCGTTCAGCTCGGCCGATGTCCTTATTTTCCCGCCGCCGGGTTATTCGCTCCGTTGGTTCGAGAAGATCCTTGGTAGCCCGGAATGGGTTGGGGCAGGGCTCACTAGTCTTCGCATCGGCGCGGCGACCTGTGTTCTCAGCTTCGTTCTGGCTACGCTCACAGTCCTCGGCTTGGGTCGTCGATCCCGGTTCCAAGGGGCGGCAGAGGCCTTCGTGCAGTCGCCGCTGACCGTGCCGTCCGTCGTCTTCGCCCTAGGCGCATATCTGATGTTCGCGCGTGTAGGTCTTGTCGATACGGAGGCAGGTATCATAATTGCCCATACGGTCTTGATTTTTCCGGTTGTTTATCTGATCGCATCGGCCACGTTCAGCTCCATCGATCCCTGGCTGTCATTTGCGGCCGCAACGCTCGGAGCCAATCCTTGGCGAATATTCAGGACGGTGGTTTTCCCGCTGCTCCTTCCCGGTCTGGCCATCGGCGCGCTTCTCGCAATGCTTCTCTCATTCGACGAATCTGTGGCGTCAATCTTCCTCAGCAATCTGTCCGTGAAAACCTTGCCGAGAAAACTATGGGAGGGCATTCGATTCAACACCAGCCCCGAATCTGCAGCGGTCTCAGCAATGCTCCTGTGTGTCACTTGCGTGGTGATTTCGATCGGCATTGCTGCGGTCTTCGGGCGTCGACGCGGCGTGCGGCTCGTACAAGATCGACCCGAACCGGCTTGAGATTTTTCAGAGGAATAAGATATGCAAGTCATTGAGAATATGCGGGTGTTCAACATCCGTGGCGGCGGACTGCATCCTGTTATCGTTGAACTCAGGACTAAGGATGGTATCGTTGGGTACGGCGAGGCGGCGGTCGCCTATGGCCTGGGAGCTGATGCTGCAGCGGGGATGCTTTCAGACCTCTCGCCGCGTGTCATCGGGGCTGATGCCACGTACCCCCGTCACGTCTGGCAGGAAGTCTATGACAATTCCTTTTGGACAAAGGGCGGCGGCGCTATCGAATTTGCTGCACTCAGCGCTATCGACCAAGCGCTTTGGGATATCAAGGCGAAATCGCTTGGCATACCCGTATACGAGATGTTCGGCGCAAAATTCGAGAGCACGATCGAAACCTACGCGAATGGGTGGAGTACGCTCCACGACGATGTTACGGCATGGGCGAATTCTGCTGAGCGACCGCTCAAGGACGGCTTCCGCATCCTCAAATGTTATCCTCTCGCAACTCGGCAGAAGGGTGCGACCCTTCGTCATGTGCAGAGGCGGCAGCTCGACGACGACGCATTCCGTCGCGCGATCGATCGCGTAAAGACGTTGCGAAAGGTCGTCGGCCCCGATATCGGCCTGATGTTCGATCTCTCCGGCGGCTTGAACAACGATCAACTGATCCGCTTTATGGATGTCTGCGCCGAAGTGGACGCTATTTGGGTGGAGGAACCACTGGATCCGTTCAATTTGCAGGGACTGAAGAACCTCGCGGGTCGCTGGCCGGTTCCGATCGCAGCAGGCGAACGGATCTACACCCGCAACGGCTTCCGAAACCTGCTTGATACAGGCGGGGTCGACATCGTCATGCCCGATGTTGGTAATTGCGGTGGCGTGTTCGAACTCGTTCAAATCGCAGCAATGGCGGAGGCGTACAATGCACGGCTGTCGATCCATAACTGCGCAAGCTCGCTGCTGACTGCCGCATCCGTTCAGGTCGCGTCCGCGTCCGCAATGACGATGCCGCTCGAAACCTATCCGTACTATTCCGAAAAGAATGACTATGTGCAGGTTTTGAAGAATCCGCCGGAGAAGGCGATCGTAAATGGGAAGCTTCAGGTCTCAGCCGCACCAGGTCTTGGCGCGGAAATCGATCTTAACGCGATCGCACCATTCTGCAGCTTCGACTACGTGCGCGACGCCGCTTGATAAGCAACTTTGATTACGACGGGCGGCGGATATGCGATCCTGCAGGCACCTAACGTGACAAGTTCGCTCGCAGCCAGTGGGGTTTGTCCAGGACCCCGCTGGAACAAAGACCACCACCTGAAGGAATTCCGGGTAACATGGAACACGATGGACAGCGCATCTTTCGACGGCGGTGGTTTCCTTGAATTCCTGTACACTTAGGCCGCCGGTCCTTTTTTGACCTTCCCAAAGCGCTGACAGACCGGATTCCGGCCTTCCCGTTTCAACTTTGGGCCTATTTATGTCATTTCAGATCAAACGCCTTAGAAGGGAACATCTCGAAGGTGCGGCAAGCGTCTTGGTAAGCGCCTATGGCCGACCTCTGTGGAACGAGAGCTGGTCGCTTGAAGCCGCCACAGAAAACATAACTTATGTGCTTGAAACACCCAAATCGATCGCAATTTCGGCGGTCGACGATGGCAAGGTCCTAGGATTGCGTTGGGTATCCGCCAGCGGCGCCATGCCGGCCCGGTCATTTACCTCGATGAGCTTCGGTGCTGCCGTAAGCGCAGGGCGCGGGGAATAGGGACGGCGCTTCTTCAGCAATGAATGAAATAGCGAGGGCCGAGGGGTGCAACAGCGTCTGGTTGGTATCACAGCGGAGGGGACGCTGTCGGAATTTTATCAGCGCAACGGATTCGTTATTGGCAGAAACCTTGGCCTTTACACTATCTTGGCCTGATAACGGCGCAGTTATGTTCTGCGAGCGGCCCGTCACAGTACTTCACATTTGACGCAGATTAGCTGAATTGGTAAATCTATGGCCCATAGATCATGGGTCGTCATCCGTGTCGGTGCTGCTGGCCAGCTCGTCCAGGCACTTCAACAAATCGTTTATCGTGCCGCCTCCACGGGGCTACTCCGGATAGGATTGCCGGCGGAATTCGAACATTCTTCGAAGAAGCAGAACTCCGGCGCACCGAGTTCGTACTCCTTTGGAAAGTGGCGCATGAGCGTCGCATCGAGGTCATCCCGTCCCCGACTGTCGGAAATACTCACTAGGCCGACTCACCAAGCCGACTCTCGAAGTCGTCCGGCTGGCCGGCCTGCTCGGAACAGCCGAGGCCGCATCGTTCCTGCCGATCTCCACCAGGCTCCTGGGCCAGATGTCGCACACTTGCCCATCGGCGCACGAAAACGGTTCCGCCGCCGATTTGGGACACCCCCTCCCATCCTCCCGATCAGCCGGATCTTAAGAGATCGAGCTGCCCGCGCCTGTGCCTATACACGGAAATCAAGGAATCTGCCCTAACTAGGAGGATCAGGCCATCGAGATCGAAGGCATCACACTCGGCACCATTACGATTGACGAAAAGACCTAACTTGCCAAGCGTATCTGCTGAGCGACTTCTCGTAAATTCTCATTGGAGCTGGCAATGCGAAACCCACTGATGAGTGCGATCAATTCGTCGGCGTCTGCCGAAAGCACTTCCGCAGATGCGGTAGTTTCCTCTGCCATCGCAGCGTTGCGTTGCGTGGCAGCATCAAGCTGATTGATAGAAGAAGAAATCGAACGAAGGGTGGTATCCTGCTCCGACGCCGAATGAGCAATCTTATCGACAATCTCGCTGGCGGATTTAACTTGGCCTGAGATCCGTTTTAAAGCTTCGCCAGCCTCTCCAACAAAGCGGACGCCGTTTGTCACCTGACCGGATGAGCGAGAAATCTGCTCCTTGATTTGTTTCGCAGCGGCCGCAGAACGTTGAGCAAGCTCCCGCACCTCTTGTGCGACGACGGCAAAGCCCTTTCCTGATTCACCAGCTCGCGCTGCTTCGACGCCAGCGTTCAATGCCAAGAGATTGGTCTGAAAGGCGATCTCATCGATGACACCTATGATTTTGGAGATTTCCGAGGCGGATTGCTCTATACCACCCATCGCTTCGATCGCCTGAGCGACGATCAAGTCGGAACGTGCCGCTTCGGTGCTCACTGCGATTACGCGTTGGGCGGCGTCACGGGCGCCGTCAGCGGTATGCCGCACAGCGACGGTCAGTTCATCCAACGCGGCAGACGTCTCCTCAAGGTTGGCTGCTTGTCGTTCCGTTCGCTGCGAAAGCTCGTTAGAAGCTCGGCGGATCTCTTCCTTCGAACCGCCAATATCGATCCCCTTCGCATTGACCCTAGCCATCGCCGCTTCGAGCTTGACAAGCGCGCTATTGAAATTGCTCCTCAACGTTTCGAACTGCGTTCCGAGGGCATCGCAACGGGTGGTCAAGTCGCCCGTAGCAAGTCTCTCCAACGATTTTCCAATTATCGACACAGCATGCGCCTGAGCATCCGCCTCCCGCTGCAACAACCGACTATTCGCATGGCGCTCTTCTTCCAGCGCCAGTTGCTGGGCCTTTTCCCGAGCTGCCAGCGCATGCCGGTCGCGGACCTTGTCCTGGAGCGCTTCAGTCGCTTTTGCCATCATGCCGATCTCATTCGACATGGAGGTGTGTGGTATCTTGATCTCGACGTCTTCAGAGGCGACTGCATCGAGGGCCAGTCGCATATCCTTGAGCGGCGCCGAAATATTTCTAATGACGACAAAGGCGAGAATGACGCCGATCAGGAAAATTCCCGCCCCGATCGCTACAGCCTCGACGACCATTTGAGAGATCTGCTTTTGCAGATCATCGACATATACACTTGCGACGAGCACGAGCTTCCACGGCTCGAATGCAAGCGCGTAGGCGCTTTTGGGAAACTGGTAAAGGTCCGTGCCAGGCTTTGTGCCGAGATAATTGACCGCACCCCCGCCATTGCGGCCGGCTTTGACCAACTCGTCGCGAAACGGGAAGCCGTTTGGATCTCCTTTCCCCCTATAACTTAGCCCAATGGATTTGGTGTCGGGATGAATGCGAAGAACGACATCGTAATCATAGGCGAAAACGAAGTTGTCGCCTGAAAAGGACATCGCGGAAACAGCCGCAAACGCCTGCTTCTGTGCCTCTTCGCGGCTCAATTCACCGGCTTCTTCTCGCTCGTGGAACCGCTGGAAAATTCCCATCGCGGATTCCACCTGGGAGCGGATCATACCGTACCGCTCTGTATAGATCGCATCAGCCGACTTACGAAGTTCAAAATATATCGCGGTCGCAAAACACAGGGTGAAACTGATAACTATAAGCAACAACTGATGAGATATCTTCAGGTTCTTCATTGAAGCCGCTCCGGTCTTTTGGGTGAATTTGCGCAAAGCCTGCGGCCGACTCCTCAACGAACTCTGAATATGAAGAGTTGTTTGGCGCACTATGCTCTTGTGAATAAGGTTATGCGCTTATGCTATTGCCGGTCCCGACACGGCAAGGGCATCAGCGATGCTTCTTCTCCGGCCAGCAATGCCCAGAAGCGGAATCGGCGTCATACCGGATACAGACTGGCGTGTCCCATCGCAGCTCCGCTGAACGGGCTGGCGGATGGCTAGTGCAAGAACCTCGATGCTTCGATCCCTCGGCGGGGCGGAATCCTCCATTCCTGCGCCTCGCGCCACAGAACCATCCCGCCTGCCACATTGCGATTGCCTTTCGCCATTGACAATCCAATCGATTGTACTTAGAAGACAAACGGTTGTATGTGGGATAGTGTCCCAGCGCGCACACGAAGGTATGACATGAACCAAGCATTTATCTCTGCCGCTGACCTTGGGCGGGCGCTCGCCCGAGGAGATATTACATCGGAAGCGCTGGTGACCGCGACGCTCGCGCGCATCCGCAAATACGACGCGCAGCTAAACGCCTTTGTTGAGGTTTACGATGAAAGCGCGCTCGGCGCCGCTCGCGAGTCGGACATTCGAAGGTCCCGAAACCAGTCGAAGGGCCTTCTGGACGGTGTACCCTTTGCGGCAAAGGACCTCTTTGATGTAGAAGGCCATGCCACTCTTGCCGGATCCAAAGCGACCTCCCGAGCGATCGTTGCGCGGTCGGCGAACGCAATCCAGCGCTTGCTCGATAAGGGCATGATTCTGGTTGGCAAAACACATACAGTGGAATTTGCGTACGGCAGCTGGGGTACCAATCCGAGCAGCAAAACCCCAATCAACCCCCGAGACCCATTAATTCCGCGCGTTCCGGGTGGCTCATCCAGTGGTTCGGGTGTGGCGGTAGCGGCCGGCCTAGTACCTGTCGCTTTAGGCACGGATACGGGCGGCTCGGTTCGAACCCCCGCGGCATTGTGCGGGGTCATCGGAATGAAAACCTCGCTTGGACTAGTTGGAAGAGGCGGGGTGCAACCGCTCGCATTTCTTTTCGATATCGTTGGACCGATGACACGCAGCGTCGAAGATGCAGCGCTCGTTCTTGGAAGCTTACAGGGTGAGGATCAGGAAGATCCCTCGACATTTGGTGTGCCGCAGCATGACACGGTCGATGACCTTGAAAAAGGAGTGGCGGGATTGGTCCTGCGTCACCCGGCTATGGCTGACCTTGCTGCAGCAGAGCCCGGTATATTGGTACAGTTCAGACAGACGCTCGACGAACTCAGGGCTATGGGCGCGCTGATCGAGGAAAAGCCGCTACCTCGCCCACTCGAAACCTACGCAAGCCTCACCGCAAATATGACGACGGTGGAAGCTTGGGGCCGTTACCGTCCGCTGGTCGAACAGGAAAACAGCCTCGTCGATCCCGAAATCGCCAAGCGCATGTCCCGCGGCGCAACCATGGGGGTCGCGGATTATCTTGATTATCTGGAGCAGCGCCGCATGATGCAAATCGAGTTCGATGGCTATTTTGCAGGCGCGGATGCATTCCTGCTTCCCTCCTCACCAATCACCGCCAAACCTTTGGAGGGAATACACGACACTCCGGCTCCGTTTGGCATTTTCACTCGTCTCGCCAATCTAATGGATCTCGCGTCCATCAGCATACCGATGGGCGACGTGGAGAACCTTCCCACTGGACTTCAGATCGTGGTTCGCCGCTTTGCCGACCCCCTGGCGCTCCGCGTCGCTCGAGCGCTAGAAGTTCATCGAGGCGGGCTTTTCCTGGCCCCGTCAAATTACTGAGCGTGTACGGCGCCAGCGCATCCCTGTAAGGCTGGCGCCCATTCATTTCAGCTTAGTCTTAGTTGTCTTGAGCAAATCAACACTTGAATTGATCATCGGCAGCAACCTGACTGAATTTGATACAGATTTCAGACAGGAGGAGCCGAAGAGACGCCACCGACATGGTTTTGTTTTCGGCAGGTTCGATCTTGTTCCGCGATACGGCGCGAACAAGATGCCGGTGGGCAACATGCCTCCCAGTTGCTCACCGGCCCTGGTGTTCCCGACGACGAATACCAATATCGCGGAAAAGCGTCCGCTCATATGAGCTTTGACGTTCGCTGCTTGTGATCCCTGAGCGCCTACTGTCTGTCAGCAATGGCACTGGGCTAGGCAGCCATTTTCAAACTCCCCGGCGACATTTGTGGAGAATCGTTGAACACGCTCCGGCATCGGAGCAAGCACGTTGAAGGAAGCCGTAGGCCTGCTCGCTTCGAACAGTTAGCCCGCGCGCAAAAGAGTCGGCTGAACAGGAGCATAGCAAATCGAGCCATCGCGGTTCGACCCCTGTCACAAACGAGATCCCCCTTCGGTACCTTTGCAAATTTCCACCTTCGCTGCCTTGATCGAGAAGCGGGATGGTTAGGGACGATGTTTCTGGAAGTTTTCGTAGTGAAAGTCTAGGCACTTCGGCGAAACTTCATCCGCAACCACCTTGCCGCGAAGGCCCAAATAGTCTGATGATCCGATGCGGTCAGAAACCTCAACCTTTTTAGTCCGGGGGTTAACGGAGATGAGATGCGCGTCGAAAAGCTTGTGGATGTCACTTCTAAGCAGAAGGCCATTTTCCAGCTTATCGCGGTCGGCAAACCTCGCTGAAAACGGAATGATGTGTGCAGCCTCGAGCACCGACAATTCGCTTGTGCCGCTTATCGCGCAGCAATTCGTGCGCTTCTTCAAAAGCTCTTGCCGGAAAGCGGTCTGGTATCGTCGCAAGACCACCTGACGCAAGGCCGTGGCGTCTTCAACCTTTTCTAAGTTTAGCGGTTCACGCGGGTCTGGGATAAGCTTCTCGTACTCCGCTATCTTGTGAGCCTTTTTCCTGACTGCGGAAAGAAGCGCGTCCACGTCGCAATCTAGTATCGGCCAGATCCTGCTGTGCCGGCTATCGTCAATTTTGGAAATAAAACTCCCATCATCCTTGTAGGCCTCCAAGAGCTCTTTCCCCACAGGACGATCAAAGAACATCGCATCAAGAATCAACGCAGCTCGCCCCGGTTGCAAGGGGCCAAACTCGACCACGGCAGTTAAGCCTCGGCCGCGCTCCCCGTCTCTTTCGCCCTCATGCAACCATACGAAGCCCAGGAATCCTCCTGCTAGGAAGCCGTCGGCATAGCTGTTCTTTTTATGAAGCTGAGGAAGGTGAGCTTTGCGGCCGACCCAACTCTCGGTCCGAACAGCTTTCTCCCCGAATAACTCGATCGCGCTGGACTTTATGAAGAATTGAATGTCTTGCCGCTGAAATTGGTTTACCCTGCTTGCACCGAGTTTCAATCGTTCCTGCGCTGCGGCGATCACATCGACGGAAAACCGTTCCTGGTATTTGAGTACTAAGGCCTCGTAGCTCAGATTTGGGTCGACTTCCTCAAAGCCTGCAGAGGCGTTTAAGACCCGTTTCGATATCACAGAAGTTGCTCCCAAGGCGTTGATATCTCGCGGTTCATACCCGAGCCCCGCCAGTTGGCCTTTGCTTCGCTTGACCTCCTGCCAATGATCGTAGGCGCGGGCGAGATCGTTTTCCAGCGGATCGGCGCTGCCTTTGAGTGCTTTCATTACTTTGGACATGGTCTTCCTGGTTCTACTCCGCGGGCTCGAGAGCGCAGGATCTCGCGAAAGTTCCGAAATCCAAACGCTAATCCGTTATTCAGACTTAATCCTTAACCTTAAGGCGAGAGAGTATCGAATTTCCATCCTGTCTCAGCGGAGGGAAGGAGCCTGTTCCTTCAGGACTCGTCATTCGGCGTATGGCAGGCCACTCCACACTCTTTCCCGCCCAGCTGTCTGATCCGAAGTGTCGGCCGTCAGACCTCCTCTGGCGCTTTCGTGCGACGGTCCAGCGGTAGATTTCTTGCAGGCTCATCATGTCTATCGACGCTCATGGGAGCCTCCTGTCCGAAGGCGCCGAGCATCAGGCAGGGTCGGCTGCGGCTTCCGCGCCTTCTCCTAGCGCATCCTCCGCCACGGTGTGGCGCTCATCTGTCAGATCTCGCATGTTGGTCGACGGGTCAACGCTTCCGCCGGCGCCTCACTTCCCGCCCTCGGTCCCTCCCATTCGCGCGAGGACTCGGGAGACCTGCCAATACGGTACCCGCGCGCTCTGAAAAAATACGCCGGTCAGCAATGAGCTCAGAGGTTCACTTCGCTAAACTTTATTCGCCGCACGAAATGCGGTCATAAAATTCGGTTGCAGCCGACACAATTTTGAATACAGTCAAAATCAACTATAAGTTTGAAAAATTTATCTGCGACAATGCCTTTTATGAGAGCCGGAGGGACAAAATGGACATTGCAACGCAGATCGTGACGGCGATCGTTGCAGGCGCTGCCGTGGCCGGTAAGGATGTCGCAAACCAAGCGATTAAGGATGCGTATGGGGCCTTGAAAGAGGGTATGCGGGTCCTGCTCAACCCATCCGCAAACACTGCTATTGCCAAGATTGAATCCGACCCGGCTTCTGCGGAAGCACGTGAGGAATTGAAGGAAGCCATCGGGGAGCCTGGCCAGGACGATATCAATGCGCTGAAGGACAAGCTCGATGTCCTGCTTGGGGCAATTGCATCGGACAAGAGGAGCAGGGAGGTCGTCAGTAGCCAGACGCTTAACATCAACCTCAGCGAAATTGACAGGTTTGTAGGCGAAGATATCAGTGCCCAGGACTTTAATGTGGTCGACGTCGATATCAACAATGTAAAGGATATGAAGACCGGCGCCTGGAATTTTCAGGCAGCCAAGGGAAACTGACAAGCGCATCGACGAACGGGGATATCGATGCGCATTCTCACCCCTCGAAGCTGGCGGACGCCTTCGCTGCCCTGAGCCTGGTTGTCAATGTCGACAATTCCAGCGAAGTCAGGATCGGGCAGATCCTGCAGCAGGTCATTCTCAGTTTTCCATATCTCGGCAACGACCACGCGCTCTCAAGAGGGCGCTTCATCAAGGAACGCGAGGCTGCGCCGTTTGAGGGACGCTCGCATATTCTCGACGGCCTCGACAGTTGGCTCTTCGATGAAACGTCACCGCCCAATCTGCTGTTACACGGGCCGGGCGGATCGGGAAAATCTACGCTGCTGGTCAAATGGCTTGCCCGCCTGCAGAAGAATCCCAAGCGGCCCCCAGGCATCGTCTTCCTGCCGATCAATCGCCGCTATGAGCTAGCCAAAGATTTCGACTTCTTTCCCGCGCTCGCTGTCTGCCTCGCCCCGTTTCTTCCAGAAGTGCTGAAGCTTCCGGACGCCGTTGAACAAATGCGTGCTTTTGCCCAGCGAGCGCTCTCGACACTTACCGACAAAGGTATCCCTTTACTCATAATCATCGATGGTTTGGATGAGGCGGACGGGTGGCGGTTAGGCCAGGGTTTCCTTCCGGATCGCCCGCCGGGATGCGTATTCCGGTGAAGTCGGCCGCTGATTCCGAAACGAAGTCGGCCACCTATTCCGATTTCATTCCGGCCACCATTCCGATCTGAAGCCGGCCAGTTGATGCTCCCCTGGGTCGTTGTTTTGCATG